>ULXQ01049887.1_pt1 | contig 17507 bp, 12 predicted proteins | sample 1961481 | NCBI WGS metagenome assembly ULXQ01 (sample SAMEA4835843, study PRJEB28245) | human gut metagenome | biome: gut microbiome; material: fecal sample | place: Denmark | collected 2008 | reverse complement strand
TGTATAAATGGATGGTAGAATTAAACTTTGCAATTTTCAATGATAAGTCTGACCGGTTTTTTACATTGAGTAAGATAAAGGTTCGTGATATAATAAAAATAATATTTATTGGATTTGGGGTTACGGAAGACAGAGGACAAGGGAATGCATATAGTTAAGGAACTTATCGATAATATATCATCAACAAGCCTGAATAGATTTCTTACCGAACAGAAAATTGCAAATGAGCAGAGGCTGTCTTTTTCGGACCAGCGGGTTTTGCTAGAACAGCTTTGTCAAAGCGGATTGATTTCTGTTGAGGATCTGAATGATTTTTTCTTTCAAGAATTATTATATGGTCATCATCGATTGATGCGCGTGTATTCATTAATTGCTTCGACATGTCTGCGATTAAAGAGCAGGGATTCGTGGGGCAGACTTATGCGCAAATTTCAGATCCCAGATTGGACGTACAACCAGATCATAGAGACGGTCCCACAGAAGGAAGACTCCACGAAGCTTGCAGCGATACAGGAAGAAAGAAGGAATGGAAATTTAATCAGGGTGCATCTGATTTTTGTATTCTGCATGTTAAAAGATTCTGCAGGTCAGATCGAGGAGGAGTGTTCCTATCTTCCGGTAACCATTGACCTGGAACAGCGCTGCATGATTGTTAAAGTATGGAATCAGCATGGAATTATACAGGAGAGCCGTCCGCAGATTCAGCTTGATAAAATCTATAGTATAGTAGAAGAAACATTAGAACTGGAATTGGACAACAATAGAGAGGCTGATCCGCAGAATGTATTGTATGACATGAGCAAAGAATTGTTCAACCAGTTTTTTGAACGGCTTCCAAATATAAAAGAGATTGATGATAAGAGAGAGAGCCTTAGCAGCATTATCGATGCAATATTACAAAATATTCCGTTGCATCATGTAGAACAAAAAGACGGAAAATTATATATGCCGGATGGAATCATTAATTTAGAGGAAGAACTATATCGCCTGATTCAACAGACCGCATTATATGATTACCGGGAAGATCATGCATTGAATACGCTTCTTCCAAGCGATGAAAAATATATATCAAAAATTCGATTCAGTGACAGAGATAATCTGTCGGCAAACTTAACAGGAGAAAATGGTGTAGATTGTATTTATGATGCCAAGACGTTTATGTGTATCAGGGATTCTTTGGATATCGTGAAAAGAATTATTTCCCTGACGGTCAATTTTCCAAGAGCGCGAGGGGTATTACAAGTGAAATATGAAGCTGATAATTATCAGTTTCTGACGCTGCACATTTTGGAAGGAAAATATTATTCGGAAGAAGAATTTCAGCAGATATGGGGGCTTTATAAAGAGTATGAACGAAAGAGAAGCGGTTCGGCAATGTATGAAAATCCTGCCGCAGTTGACACAAAGGCAATGTAAGCAGTTTACGACGCAGGACCTGAGTGAACGACTGGATCTGGAAATTACATATACCAAAAGTATGCTGCAGGTTCTGTGTGCAAAAAATCTGGTTCGAAAAGAACTGCACTATAGCTGCCCACAATGCCATAGTCAGAATGTCTTCGTATGTGATGGATTTGCTGCTTCGTATCAATGCTATCATTGTCAGGCAATCCTGGAACCGGCACGGGTAGAAAACGAGGGGAGACCGTTTTACAGTGTTTCCAAGGATGACTTTATGCAGTATACAAAAGAAACGTATCCGGATATCTTTTATATGACATGTGAGCCGGAAAAAGAAATTATTCCATTTCGTCCGGTGGTTGTCGAGCAATCGGAAGAAAATGTTGCTCCGGTGACCGGGGATGACAAGGTAGAGATGGTAGAGGATAAAGATGAGAAAACGGATAATGACCTTGAGAAGCGTGTGGTTAGCTTGGAAAATGATAAAAAGGGGAAGAATCTGTTTTGGGCGATTGTAAAGATAATTGTATGGGTTACATTTATGCTGCTTGCCTCTTGGTTTGTCTTGTATGAAATGCTCGATATTTTTGTCTTTAAGGATCAACATGCCTTTCTTTATGAGATGTTTATGTTTGCAATGAAGGGAAGTGTGATTGAGACAAATGATTGGGGCGGTATATTTATAACTATCATTGGTGGAATATTGACTTTGGTGGTTGGTGGAATTGATGTATTGGGATGGAAGAAGATACATCAATATTACCATACTATAAAAGAAGAATTAATTAGTTGAGTATTTGGTGAAAGGAAAAGATGAAACGAGTTCTGATGTTGGCGTCCGTCGCCTCCATGATTGACCAATTTAATATGCCAAACATTGCATTGCTGCGGAAACTGGGCTATCAGGTAGATGTTGCCTGCAATTTTATCGAAGGAAATACCTGCTCGGATGAGCGTGTCGCAGAATTGAAGCAAAAACTGCTGGATATGCATGTGCGCTGCTACCAGATTGATTTCGCACGGAATATCAAACACATGGGGCAGAACATGAGGGCACTGAGGCAGGTAGAAGGTTTGATGAAGCAAAATGGATACGCATTTTGCCACTGTCACAGCCCGATCGGTGGAGTGGTCGCAAGGATTGCCGGACACCGGACCAGAACAAAAGTGATCTATACGGCACATGGGTTTCATTTCTATCAGGGGGCACCGGTTATGAACTGGCTGGTGTACTATCCGGTGGAGAAGATGCTGAGCCGATGGACGGATGTGTTGATAACGATCAATCATGAGGACTATGCCAGAGCAAAAAAGAAATTTCATGCCGGAAAAACCTATTATCTGCCAGGAATCGGAATCAATCTGGAGCGATTCCATGCGGGAGATGCACAAACAATCCAGCAGAAACGGCAGGAACTTGGGTTGCAGCCGGAAGATGTGTTCTTATTATCCGTGGGAGAACTCAGTGATCGTAAAAACCATGCCGTTGTCATTGAGGCAATGAAACAACTGGTCCAGAGACATCCACAGTTGAGATATTTTATTTGCGGACAGGGAGAAAAAAAGCAGGAACTGCAGCAGTTGATCCGGAAATATCATTTGGAAGATCATGTGAAGCTGCTGGGATTTCGGACAGATGTGGCAGAACTCTGTCAGGCAGCAGATGTGTTTGTGTTTCCGTCCAAGCAGGAGGGACTTCCGGTAGCATTGATGGAAGCGATGGCTTGCGGGGTTCCGGTAGTGTGCAGCAGAATTCGGGGAAATACTGATCTGATACAGGAAGAAAAATGTCTGTTTGAACCAGATGATGAGGAACAGGTAAAGGCATGTATAGAATGGATATTAAAGAAAAACGAAAAAAATGTTGTGTATAATAAATTATCAAAATATGATTTGGTGAATGTGATAAAAGAATATGGAGAAATTTATGCCGGAAAATGAAAAATATCCTCTGGTTAGTGTGGTTATGGCTGTTTATAACAACATGGATGAAAAAGCGCTCGAAAGTGCAATAGCGTCTGTTATGCAACAGGATTATGAAAATCTTGAGTTACTTATCTGTGATGATGGGTCTTCCAATAACACATTACAGCAGATCAATCGAATAAAGAAGCAGTATACAAAAATACGTGTATTTCACTATGAACAAAATCATGGTGCAGCATATGCTCGGAATTTGTGTATAAAAAAAGCAAAAGGACAATATATTGCAATTATGGATGCAGATGATATCTCTGTAAAGAACAGATTAACGAAACAGGTGACATATTTGCAACAGCATCGGGATATAGGATTTGTGGGTAGCAGAGCACAGTTCTTTGAAAAAAGAATTGGAGATGACGATGAAGTATATCGGTATTGTCAAAAACCTGAGGGTAAGGATTTTTTATTAAATTTGCCATTTGTACATGCTTCCTGCATGTTTCGGCGAGAAGTACTTGGAATGGTAAAAGGATATTCGGTGAGAAAAAACCGTATTCGTGTAGAAGATTATGATATGTTGTTACGCATTTATGAGTCTGGATATCGAGGCGCAAATCTTCCAGATGTACTTTATTATATAAGAAGAGATCTTGCACAGTATAGACGTCGCAAATATCGGTATCGTTTTTATGAGGCACAAATGAAATTTGAGGCATTTAGAAAACTGGGATTAATGCCGGAAGGAATTATATATGCATGGAAACCTCTGGTGATTGGATTAGTCCCACCTCGGATACTGGATTCTTTGCGACAAATATACTATAATAGGAAAAGTAAAGCATGATTGGAATTGTGATTTTAAATTACGAGACATGGGATGCTACATTGAGATGCATCAAAAGTATTGAAAAAGCAGAAAATACGGAATCGGTTCGTGTTTATCTAATAGACAATGCATCATCTTCGGATATGCCTGTAGCATTGAAACAGTATATAAATGATCATGATGTGGTGTATATTTCATCAAAGGAAAATCGTGGATATGCAGCCGGAAATAATTTGGGAATTCGAAAAGCATTAGAAGATCAGTGTGGGTATATATTGATTTCAAATAATGATATTGTATACAGAAAAGATTCGATTGAAACAATGTGTGAATTTCTAAAAGAAAAACATGGCGGAATTGTTGGACCGCAGGTGGTAGATCCACAAGGAAAACATCAGCCAAGTGTAGCAATGGTAAAGACAGGAATGAAAGAAATTTTCCGTTTTTATACAGTTTTAAAATGTTTTCAGAGAAAAGCTATGATGAAATATCAGGGAATGCATTTGCAGAAGGATTCACAATTTAGAGTTTTTCATGTTTCGGGTTGTTGCTTTATGATGGATAGGCAGACGGCAGAACTTTTATATCCTTTGGATGAAAATACATTTTTATATGATGAAGAATTAATTATTGGTATAAGAATGCAACAGGCAAATAAACAGACTTGGTATAATGGAAAAGCAATTGTGGAACATCATCATGGATATACAACACAAAGAAACAGTGCTTTTATGCAGAAATGTATTAGGGATAGTGAGCAGTACTATTGCCGGGAGTATATACATGCATCTGGTGTTGTGTTGTATATGTTGTATATATATCGGAATGTGTTGGCATGGGTTAGGGGAACAAAAATATGAAAATTGTTTATCTTTCTGCAATTGCATATGACGATTTAAAACAACGTCCGCAATATATGGCAGAAAAGCTTTCAGAAAAAAATGAAGTCATTTATATCGAACCGACGATTCGGTGGATTTCCTGTGTATTAGGAAGAGCGAAAGAATATAAAAGATATGTGAGAAAAATTTCAGCAAGTTTGACTGTGGTTCGATGTGATGGATTATTTGTATTACCTTTTCGGTGGAAACCGTATGACATTATGAAGCTGGGAAATATTGCTGAAAGAGTACAGTTGAAAAAATATTTATCAGCAGCAGACGTGATAATTGTTGGATATGAGGGGTGGACAGACGTTGTTCAGAGTGTGAAAAGTGCAAAAATAGTTTATGACAAAATGGATGATAATGTACTATTGACGAATGAAATATCATTGAAAAAGTATTTAAAAAAAATGGAACGAAGACTATTGAAAAAGACAGACTATATGGTTGTAACGGCGCAACGTTTTTTCGATAAATATCAAGACAATGTGAAAAATATTTCATTGATTCCAAATGCTGTAGATGTAAAAACAGTGGCAATCAAACAACGGAAAGATCATAATGAAAGTTCCCATGTGTTTGGATATGTAGGAATGATATCTGAATGGTTCGATTTTCATGCTTTAGAAGTGATTGCAGAACAAGAAAATATAACGGTAGATTTGGTGGGGCCATGTAATGTTGCAAAATACAATAAAGAAAATGTGATATATGAAGGGAAAATTCCTAAGAGTATGGTTGGTCAAAAGATTCAAAGTTTTGATGTATGCTTGTATCCATTTAAAAATGGAAAATTATTAGATACCGTTAATCCCGTAAAAATATATGAATATTTAGCTGAAAATAAACCTGTAATTGCAGTGGATAGTATTGAAACGAGAAAATTTGGAAATTTAATTTATCGCTATCGGGATTACGAAGAATTGAGAAAACTATGTAATACACAATTGAAAAAACCATTTCAAACAGATGGAGAGTGTATGAAATATATAGAAAATAACAGTTGGGAAAAAAGAATGAGTCAATTTGAGAAAACATTGGAGGAAATAGTAAGATGAAAGTAATGAGTGTATTTGGAACAAGACCAGAGGCAATTAAAATGTGTCCGCTGGTTTTGGAAATGGAAAAACATCCAGAAATTGAAAGTGTTGTATGTTTGACAGGACAGCATAGAGAGATGTTGGATCAGGTAATGCATATTTTTGGCATCAAAGCACAGTATGATTTAAATATTATGCGACCGAAGCAGACTTTGACAACAATTACAACGAGTGTACTGGAAAAAATGGAAGATGTTTTAATGAAAGAAAAACCAGATGTTGTATTGGTACACGGTGATACTACGACTTCTTTTGTTGTTGCATTGGCGGCATTTTATCAACAGATTCCTGTAGGACATGTAGAGGCAGGATTGCGTACATATAATAAATATTCTCCATTTCCAGAGGAAATGAACCGGAATTTGACTGGGAAAATTGCGGAGTTACATTTTGCACCTACAGTAAATAATAAAAATAATCTTGCTAAAGAAAATATTACGGAAAATGTTTTTGTTACGGGAAATACAGTTATTGATGCTTTTAAAACAACTGTAAAACAAAATTATCAATATAAAGAGCCAGAGTTACAAAAAATTAATCTGGATGGAAAAAGATGTGTTTTGATGACTGCCCATAGAAGAGAAAATTTGGGACAACCATTGCAAAATATTTGCAATGCAGTAAAAGAACTTGCAACGAAGTATGCGGATTTGGAATTTATTTACCCGGTACATTTGAATCCTGTTGTGCAGGAAACTGCACATGAAATTTTGGATGATGTGAAAAATGTACACTTGATTCCACCAATTGATGTAGAAGATATGCATAATGTGATGGATCGTAGTTTTCTGGTGATGACAGATTCAGGTGGTCTGCAGGAAGAAGCACCGGCATGTGGCGTGCCAGTGCTCGTTTTGCGTACAGAAACCGAAAGACCAGAGGCTGTGGAAGCTGGTACTGTAAAAGTGGTTGGAGTTGAACAAGAGGATATTGTACGGGAAGCAGAAACATTAATAAATAATAAGGATGCATATGAAAAAATGGCGAAGGCTGTAAACCCTTATGGGGATGGACATGCAAGTGAGCGGATCGTGAAGTATTTACTGGAGTGGAAAGAAAATGATTAGTAAAATTAAGGAACTTTACAGTTATCGAGAAATGATAGTTAGTCTGATTAAAAGAGAATTAAGGGGAAAATATAAAGCATCTGTTTTGGGATTTTTGTGGACATTTTTAAATCCTTTATTTCAAATGGTAGTATATATAATTGTATTTTCATACATTCTTAAATCAGGAATAGATCATTTTGCTATTTTTTTGTTTGTTGGATTGATACCATGGAATTTTTTTGGTGTATCCGTTTCAAGTGGGGCAGCATGTGTAGTAAATCAAGAAAATCTAATAAAAAAGATATATTTTCCAAGACTTGTTCTACCTATTTCGTATGTGACAAGTATGTTTATCAATATGTTAGTTACTTTTATTGTAATATTTGTTTCTTTATTTGTTACAAGATATGGAATTAATCCTATAGCGCTTTTATTCCTGCCGGGGGTTATGATTATTGAATATATTTTAGCATTAGGAATATGTATGCTTTCTTCTGCGTTGACGGTTTATTTTAGAGATTTTGAATATATTCTTGGAATAATAAATATGGCGTGGATGTATTTGACACCTATTTTATATACGGAAGATATGGTTCCAGATGAATTTAGATTTTTATTAGATTTAAATCCAATGACACCTGTTATATCTGCATATCGTCAAATATTGTATTATAAACAAATACCAAATATGAAAACACTAACTCATGCGATTTTATTTGGTATTGGAATTCTTGTATTAGGAACGATAATATTTGAAAAGATACAGAAAAATTTTGTTGAGGAATTGTAAATGGAAAAAGAAAATGTGATTATAGTTCAAGATGTTAAAAAAAGTTTTAAAGTTTATTTAGACAGAAGTAAAACTTTAAAAGATAGTATTGTAACTCGCAAGAGAGAAAAACACATTAAAAGAGAAGTTTTAAAAGGAATTTCTTTTGTGGTGAAAAAAGGAGAGGCTGTCGGATTAATTGGAAAAAATGGATGCGGAAAAAGTACAACTTTAAAATTATTGACAAAAATTATTTATCCTAATAGTGGAAAAATTGAGGTCAAAGGAAGAATTTCAAGTTTGTTAGAGTTGGGAGCTGGTTTTCATCCAGATATGAGTGGAAGAGAAAATATATATTTAAATGCTTCTATTTTTGGATTAACAAAAAAAGAAATCGAAGAGAAAATAGATGGTATAATTGAATTTTCTGAATTAGAAGATTTTATTGAAAATCCTGTGAGAACTTATTCATCGGGAATGTATATGAGACTTGCATTTTCTGTTGCAATTAATGTAGATGCAGATGTTTTATTAATAGATGAAATTTTGGGAGTTGGGGATGTAAGTTTTCAAAAGAAATGTTTTGAAAAGTTAAAAGAAATTAAGATGTCAGGGACAACAATTGTTATTGTTTCACATTCATTGGAACAGATTGAACAAATATGTGATAGATGTATTTGGGTATCAGAGGGGAGAATTAAAGAGGAGGGGAAACCTCAAATTGTAAATGCTCACTACTATAAGGAAATGGAAGATAGAAGGTTGAGCAAAAAAGAAGATGAAATACTTAATGCCGTGAATGAAAATGAACAGGAAAGTGAAAATCAAAAAATAAAAGAAGCGGAAAAAACGGATCAGGAAAATATAAAAAATGCGGAAGAAGTAGAATCCCCCAAAACCATTTTACAAACAAAAACGGCTGATAAAAAAGAAAAATTACCTTATTTTTGTGACAAAATGGCGGTTAGAACAGGAAACCAAAAAGTAGAAATAACGAATATTGAATTATTGGATCGAAATGAAAGAAAAAAAATTGTATTTGAAATGGGAGAGGCTATAAAAATAGCATGTCATGTTAAATCAAAAATTGGTAATGAGAAAGTAAGCGTTTCGCTTAGTATTTGGAGAGATGATGGCATATTGTGTTATGGAGTTAACACCTATTTTGAAAAAGAACAATTATTGAATGTTGGAAAGAATGAGAATATTGCAGAACTAATGTTTCCAGATGTTAAGCTTTTAGGCGGTAAATACTGGATAAATGTAGGGTTATATTCTAAGGAAATAGAAGAATATGATTCTATAAAATATGCAAAACAATTTTATGTTAAATCAGGTTTAGAAGAAAAAGAGTATGGAATATATCAAATGGAACATTTTTGGAGGTTAAGCGAATGAGAATATTGGTACTTAACGGATGTTGGTCACCAAACATTGGAAATGCATTTGTAAATGTTGGAATTGAAATGATTGTTAGGAAGGTGTTTAAAGATTGCGAGATAATATATTCAGCCGATGCTGCAAATAAGTGGTTTTTTGGAGTCCCAACAAATTCAGATCAATATAAAAAAAATAGCTTTAATATTACAAAGTATATGGATATAGATTTGGTTGTTTGGGGAGGGATGATATTAACTAGGTATAATTTTGAGTTGGCTGAGAACATTTTTATGCAGTTTAGCAAAAAAGAAATTCCTATTTTGTTTATAGGTGCGGGGGCAGATGAGTATACAAAAGAAGAAGCGGATTATGTTGCAAATATTTTGAAGAATATTGATTATGTTGGAATAATTACAAGAGATGATAAAACATACGATTTATTTAGTAAATATGATTTTTTGAAATGGAAAATAGCTAAAGGAATAGATGCGGCATTTTTTGTATCGGAATATAATATTCCGGAATTGAATATAGAGCCATATGATGTAGAATGTTTTGATAGAATAAATGCCCCTTATATTGAACATGAGAATAAAAAAGTTATAAAGACACATCATGATTGTTTTGGCAAACTTCCAATTAGATATATAAATGAACCAAATACATTAGTATCTGAATTACCGTATGACTATTTAACTCTATATAAAAACGTAAATATAACCTATACAGAGAGGGTTCATGCGTGTATTGCTACATTAGCGTTTGGTAATAAAGCAAAACTTTTTTCAAGCACAGTGAGAGCAACTTTATTTGATAAAGTTATTGAAAATGGTGAACAAAAAATAAAAAATGGTGTTGTTTGTGTGGATCGAACAAAACTGGATTCTGAGAAAAGAAAAATGTTGGAAAATGTATACACTTTTTATGAGGCTTTTATAAAATTAAAGAAAAAGAAAAAAGATAAAGTTGAATTATTGCAAGTGTATATAGAAACGATTAGTGCTTGTAATAGACAATGTCCATATTGTTATTTTACTCCGGAATCTGATAAGAGAAATAATGGAAATAAAATGACAGAAGAAACATTTGATAAAATAATTGCTAGTTTGGAAAAAATTAATTATTCTAATTTAATTTACATGTATGATATAAATGAACCATTGCTTGATGAAAGATTGCCAAAATTTATACATAAAGTAGCTACAAGACTTCCAAAATCTCAAATATATGTTTTTTCTGATGGAGATTTGGCTACAGAAGAAAATGTTGGTGAATGCTTTAGAAATGGATTGAATCATTTTGTCTTTTCTTTACACGACCATTGTAACGATAAAAAAATTGAGAAAATAATTAATAAATTTGGAAGAGATAAATTTACTATAGCGGATATGACAATACTAAAAAAAGAAGAGTTTATGAATAGAGGAGGGAGTGTAAAAAATAAGGAGATTGTTTCGCAAAAATTGTGGAGAAATAATAGTTGCTGGCTCCCATTCCGACAGGTTTTAGTAAATCCGAACGGAGATTTTAGATTATGTTGTTCAATAAGAGACGAAGTTTTATTGGGGAATATTTACAAGGAGGATTTGGTTGATTATTTTTACAATAATGAAAAATTGAAATTTTATCGCAATAATTTGTTAAAGGGAGACAGAACTCTTTTAGTTCCTTGTAAGGATTGCAGTTTTAAAGGGGACAATGAAGAGGGGGTAAAAATCAAATTGGGAAAGAATTATAGGCTTAGACAGGAAATTTATTCTGTAAATCATGAGGGATTAGTATAAAATTTTTGAAGCAAATAATAAATTACAAAAATACGTTAATGAATATATTTTATATTTTGAATACGATTGACGATTAATAATTTAGAAAGGATTATAGGATAATTGTTTTTGAAATTATCATAAAAATTTAGAAATGGATGATGCAATAAAAATAACAAATTTGGAAAAAGAAAATGCTGTATTGATTAAGGAAAAACAATATTATAAAAATTTGGCTGATGAATTGTTGGAGTCAAATAAAGTTATGGAAAACCAAGTAATGGATTTGGATGAAAAGTTTCAAAATTCTTATTTTGAGACATTAGATCTGAAAAAACAATTAAAAAATATATCGATTTCTCAAGAAGAAAAAATACAAGAAAGACTAAGCTATAATGTAAATGAAGGTACATTTGCAAAACCAGAAGTTTGGGATAAAGTTAGCGAAGATTATAAAATTGAAATTGATGAAAGCGAATACCAATTAGCAGACGAAATATACAATATCTTCTTAAAAGGAGGTATTAAACCGCCTGCAAAAATTATTGAATTGGGATGTGGTAGTGGACATCTTTCTGCAAGTCTTGCAATGAAAGGATATAATGTTACCTTACTTGATTTTAGTGAGGGGGCATTAAAAAAAGCAAAAGAAACATTTTCTTATTACAGATTAAATGGAGAATTTATACATGGTGACATTTTTAATTTATCGAATTTGAATGAGAAATATGATTTGGCATGGAACAGTGGAGTAATGGAACATTTTAGTAATGAAAATCTTGAAAAAATTTTTAAATCTATTATGAGTGTTACAAAAGAAAAATTTTTATGTTTAGTTCCAAATCCAAATTGTATTTCTTATTTGCTTATGCGGTATAATCTACAAGGAGTACATAAATGGGATTATGGAATGGAATATCTTAGAACAGATTATTTAGATATAGCAAATCGAGCAGGTTTCGACGGTAAAATTTTGGGATATGCTGCATCAAGTATATCAAAATGGCATTTTTATTCAACATTTGCAGACAGTAAGAACGCTAAAATGTATTCTGATATGGTAGAGGAAAATCTTTTACCAGAGAATGAAGCTTATTTAATTGCATATGAAATGAAAAAATCTCTTTCAAATAAAAAGTATAATGATATAGAGAATACTTCCTATGATGATCAGAAAAAAGAAAAAATCTTTGAGTTAAGTGCAGAAAGATTTGCTTTACAAAAAGAAAATGTTGAAAAACAGAAAGAAATATCAATAGCTGAAAAAACTAAACGGTTGTATGAAGAAAAAGAACAGCTTCGAAATAATATTGATATTTTGAAAATAGAGATTGAAAGTATAAAGGAAGAAAATAAAAAATTACATGATGGAATAATTTATAATAAAGCGGAAAAAGAACGTGTAGAACAGTTGAATTATGAAATTACTGCATTATTGGAACCTCGTGTTAAATCAGAAACAGTCAAAATTCAACAATTGTTGAATGCGCCAGGATATTATAAAATGTCAGCGATACATGCTGTATTGGGTATGTTTAAACAGGCTAATGCAATAAATAAAATGAAAATTATTGTGAAAGTATTGCTTAGACTTATTGGAATTAAAAAAAGTTTTCATACAGAAAATATTAGAATGGACTTTAAGATACAAAATAGTATTAGTAATATTGAAAATATTGTATCTTCTTTAGTAAGAGCTTCAGGACACAATGGTATTGATGAAAAGAAAGAAAATACAAATCGAAATTATACTGTTTGTTATAATACAGAGGAAGTATTTTATGCTATTGAACCTAAGGTTTCTGTTTTGTTACCAGTGTATAATCATGCAGACTTCATTGAAAGTGCAATTGAAAGTGTTGAACAACAGACTTATAAAAATTGGGAATTGATTATTATAAATGATGGGTCTACAGATAATCTTTTAGAAAAATTAGAAGATTACAGAAATGATTCGCGAATTAAAATGTTCACGCAGGATAATCAGAGATTACCTAATACTTTAACTAATTTACATAATTTGGCTAGTGGCGATTTTGTAACATGGACATCGGCAGATAATGTTATGGAACCTAGAATGTTAGAAACATTAGTAAAAAATCTTATAGAGAATCCCAAAAGTGTTATGGTATTTGCCGATGTTGCAATAATCGACAGTAAAGGCGAGTATTTAGGATATGGATATCGTGAAATGAATCGTGATAGCCAAAAATTACATGTTATGAGATTGCCACATGCAACAGATGCACTTGATGCAGAATGCGATAATTTTATTAATGCATGTTTTATGTATCGAATGGATGCTGTGAAAGCTTTAAAAGGACAATATAGTGCGGATTTAGAAGGACTTGAAGATTATGATTTTTGGTTGAGATTAAGAACTTTTGGTAATATTACACATGTATGCAATAAAAAACCGTTATATCGTTATCGTGTACATGAGAATACTATGAGTGAGGATTTACTGAAAAATAAACAAGAAGAGCATAAAAATCGCAGTGAAAGCATGATCAGCTATAGTAGAAAAAAAGATGAATACTGCGAAAAAAATTGGTATTTTGAATTTGAAAAATCAGATAGTGAATTACAAAAAAGTCTAGAAAAAATAAATTATTGTTATCGTAAACAGTCGGGTAAAACAGTATATGTTGTAGGAGAAAATGAAAAAAGAAAGGGACTTTATATTGCAGAAAAAAAAGATTCTTATTGTATAAAATATATGGATGAGCATGGAAATGTAGAAATACGTTCAACTATATATAAAGGAATCAATTTCCCTGTAGTAGATAAAAAAGTAAGACAGACCAATATTAATGGATTGTATTGGGAATATCCAGCAAAGTTTGTTAATATGCCTGTACTTGGATGCCATTGTGACTTGACGAAGATTTCAATTGAAAAGACGATTTCTTTTATAAAGAATAATAGTGATAAATTATTTTCTTTTTGTGCTATACCAAATGGAAATAATCCAGAGGCAGAAAAAAGAATTTCAGAGAGTTGCACTAATGTAATTTTTATGGGAGAAAGAGAAATTGGTAGTTCATTATATTTATATGCTTCCTGGGATATGATGTTTATTCCGCCAATGAATGAAATATCTGAGTTTGAAATTCTGCAATTGATTGTAGGAGCTTGGAATATTGGAAAATGGACTATGGTAGAAAAAGAAAATTTTCATATTCAAATATTACCATTTGTATGTGATTATGTATATGATGAATCTATACTGGCAATTAAGAAAATAGAAGATGTTGGATATGCAGAGAAAATTTTAAATGATTATATATTCTACTATTCGGAGGAAGGAGTAACAAAGAGAATTATAAAAGTATTGAATGGCATTGGACAAGATATTTTTGTTGAACGACCGGATTTTAAGCTTGTGCCGAAAACACGTAAATTTCCACCGGAAAGAATTTATGATAAAGAGCTTGAGGTTCCGGATAATTTAAAACGCGGATATATAGCAGTAATGGTGGATACTTTGGATAAAGGTGGACTTGAGCAAGTTGTTGCCATGTTAGTTCGTGAATTTATAAAAAGAAAAATGAATATTACTGTTTTTTGCACTAATAAAGGGGGATTAATAGCTGATAAATTAAGACAAGAAAAAATAGAAGTAATCGAATTTAATAATAATGAGAAGGCTTTTGAAAAATATATTAAAGAGAATCCACCAATTTTAGTAAATACGCATTTTACAAAAAATATGCTTTCAATAGTAAAAAAATTAAATATTCCTATGATTGAAGTGATTCACAATATGTATGTATTCTTTGGCGAAGATGATTGGAAAATTGAAAGGGAGCGGGAAAAATATTTTGATAAAATGATTGCTGTCTCAGATTTGGTAAAGGAAACTTATGTAAAGAAACATGGAAATGTTAAGCCAGATAAAATTGCTGTAATAGGGAATTGTGCAGATGAAAATAAAATATATGGTAAAAGTAGTGAATTTATCAGAAGTGAATTGAAAATTGAAACTTCAAGTACAGTCTTTATTAATGTAAGTAGTATTGATAGTAGAAAAAATCAATTGGGCTTGCTAACAGCATTTGACATGTTTTATAAAACTGTAAATAGTGATAGTTATTTGATTCTTGTTGGAAATTGTCTTAGTGAATTTTATAATAATGAGGTGGAAAAATATATAGAAGAACTTGAAAGTAAAGATCATATAATTAAATTGAATTATTATCAAAGTATTGCGGATTTATATAATGCTGCAGATGTTTTTGTTATGCCATCTTACTTTGAGGGATGGAGTATTGCTGCAACAGAAGCTCTTTATTGTGGATTACCTATTATTCATTCAAAATGTGGAAGTGCGATAGAATTAGTTAAGAATGGAGAAAATGGTATTCTTATTGAAAATCCAGAACCTGATATTATGAATTGTGGAAAAGAAAAATTAATTACGGATATGCAAAAAAGAGCGCCGGAGAATACAGAAGAACTTGTGGCAGCTATGAAAAACATTGATAGTAATATTTATGAATGGAGAGATAAGCGAGGAAAAATTTCAGCTAACTCATTGAGAGATTTTTCAAAGTGTAAAATGATAGATACTTATATACATAGTTTTGAAAAAAAATTAGAAAACTAATATATTATTATAGGAGATAAAATAAAAATGGAGAACAAAGATAAAATTTTTGAAATTGCTCGTTTTATATTATTTTTTATGACTTTGATAGTGGTCATGGTTGGAACGGGATTTTTATTTGGAATTGCAATTGGATGGTGGAGTTCAATTCTTCCGTTATCAATTGTAATAATCGGATATTCACTAAGAAATAACATTGAAAAAAAAGATAAAGTATATATTATAGCTGGAGCTACCTTTGTTATAATATTTACAATATTATTTTCGATGAATACGTATGATTTTACTTGGGATGGTAATGCATACCATAAACAAGCAGTCGGATTATTGAATGATGGATGGAATCCTATTTATTACATTAGTAGTAACTATAATGAAGTTGTTAAAAGCTCACAATTGGGATCGAGTGGAGCTTTGTTCTGGGCAGAGGTGTATCCTAAAGCTTCTTGGTATTTTGCAGCAGCTATATATAGTTTAATTGGAAATATTGAAGCTGGTAAATGTTATACTCTTTTATTTGCCTTTGTTACATTTGGTATTTCATATAATTTCTTTTCTAAATTATATGAAAACAAGTACTTACCCATTTTTTTAGCTATGTTATCAGCTTTTAATCCGGTTGTGTGTGCGCAATTTCAGTCCTATTATTTGGATGGAATTGTTTCAGCAATTTTAACATTATTGATTATGTTGTTTCTTGAAGAAATTAATTCTTATAGTATAGTTAATCATAAGATGGAGTTTATTTCTTTAATTATATGGGGGTGTAATCTCAAGTTTTCAGTAATTCTTTTTGTTGTTACATATTGTTTTATTTTTATTCTTTATAGAAGTTGTGTGAGAAAGAAAATAGATTGGAAAAATATTTTCTTTTTAAGTGGAACTGGTTTATGTTCTGCATTTATTATAGGCTGTTCTCCATATTTAACTAATCTGAAAAGATATGGGAATATGTTCTATGGATTTGTGGGAATGATTGATGATAAACAGATGGCTAAAGAATTTGGTGTGGAAAGTTTATCTCATACAGGGCGCTTTTTTGCTTCTCTTTTTGGAAAAATGAGTCATGGAAGCATAACTAGCCTAAAAGACTTATTAAAAATACCATTTACAATTCATAAAGGTGAATTAGCTATGTATTCTATTGTAGATACAAGAGTAGGTGGATTTGGAGTCTTTTTTAGTGGCTTATTTGTTGTATCGATTCTAATAATTATATTTCGCCTTTTATTATATAAAAGAAAACCTTATTCCATGCTATTTCAATTATCAATGATATATTTAGTAATCAGCTTTATTGAAATGATGATTTTACCACAAACAAATCAGGTAAGATATATTCCTCAATTATATTTGATTGTTATTTTGGCAATTTACGAAATGAAAGAAATATATGTTATTACTGGGAAGGAGAAATGTTGCAAAGGTATAATCGTAGGTATTGTATGTATTGCATTAGTTAATATTATTCCATGGATTTCATCTGCTATGTATAGAGTAAATGATGGGGTTATTACAACAGCAACATTTAAAGGTATGGAGAAAGAATGTAGAACTGGAAGAACATATACAGTAAATTATTCAATAGATGATTATAATGGACTCGACTACAATTTAAGAGATTTTAACATATATTATCAATATGAAAAAGATGCTAATATTGATGCAGAATATAGCTATACATGCAATAATATGATTAGATATAAATAGTATATCTAATTATATATAAATTATAGAATTGGTACTAATTGGTAATATTTTAAAAGAAATTTATCTAACTAATATATATACATTCTGGGAGAA
>ULXQ01024063.1_pt1 | contig 17600 bp, 23 predicted proteins | sample 1961481 | NCBI WGS metagenome assembly ULXQ01 (sample SAMEA4835843, study PRJEB28245) | human gut metagenome | biome: gut microbiome; material: fecal sample | place: Denmark | collected 2008 | reverse complement strand
GTCCTATTTAGAATTTACACCAATTATACGGACATAACCTATTATCTTGCCAACCACACCATTTAATGTTACATGACTATCGGTTATAGCTGATACTATCGCAGTGACTCGCTGTCCAGTTTTCTTTAATCGATGTCTCCCTCTATCAGCAAAGACGTATTTAAGGAAGATACTTCCTAAAATGGTGAAAACTAAGCCTATCCCACCCCAAATGGCAAGATTAAGTATTCCTGCACCGGGTATAGTTGGATTTGCTGGGGCTTGAGGATTAATAAGTATTTTTATTTTCTTACCTATCTGCATCGAGGGAGTATATGTATCTAAACGGATATCGGTGTAGCGTTGACCGTGATAGCGGTAGTCTATGTACACCTCATGACGTCTGGAATCCTGAGAATAGTGGGAATAGCGATTACCGCTCTCGTGATAAGTAACGATATCTGTGATCCTGGCAGTAGCACTCTCTCCCTTGGCCTGTAGCTGAGAAGTACGCCAGTAGGCTAGAGAGCCTATCCCAATTAAAAAGTTACGCCCAGTAATAAGAAGATCCATCCAAATAGGCTAAGAATTTTCTTCATCGCAAGCTCCTCCGTTAACTATTATAAAGACCAGTCTTGGAATCACTATTCTTCTAAAAGTCTAATGATCTAAGAGTGAATCGTACTTCGGTACCACTCTAACATGATTCCCATCATTTTCTCAAAATAGTTTTGCTGCCTATAAAAAACGGTTTTTAATTTTGGTGTGTACCCCCAAAGTTGATTTCCAACTTTGGGGGGGGTACACGTCACTGACATATAAGTCTCATCTTTTTATATTAAACTTTTTGCGATATCTGATAAAGGTCGTCCGTTTAATCCCGGTGTTACGAGCCGCATCTACATCACTCATGCCCGCCTGATAAAGTTTAAAAGCATGTTGCAACCGGGGATCATCTTTGGCATATTGGGGTTTGCGTCCATGATATTTACCCTGCTGCTTAGCTAAGGCAATCCCTTGCTGCTGGCGCTCAATGATTCGCTTACGTTCACTTTCGGCCTGATACTTATATAGTTCAATAATCAAGTTGGTCATCAGTTGACGTAAATTTGGGTCAGCAATTCCCGTCATGGAAGGTAAATTCAACACATCTAGGGTGGCCCCCCTTATTTTGAATGGTATTCATAATCTTAGTTAAGTCCTGGTTGTTTCGGCCCAAGCGGTCTAATTCAGTAACCAAGACAATATCACCTTCACGGATATAGGCCAACATTTTTTGTAATTCCGGCCGCTTAGTGGTGGCTCCACTTAATTTATCAGCAAATATCTTATCAACATGTTTGTTACGTAAAATCGTTAGTTGGCGGTCTAAATTTTGACTACGAGAACTAACTCGGGCATAGCCAATTTTAGCCATGAGCGTCCCTCCATTATGGACAGTTCTAATGGACAGTTGCTAATGCTAGTCTAGCATAGCACTAAGGTAATGCCCATTAGGGTATACCCTAATGGCCTTTACTGATTTCTATTTTTCAAGTTTAACTTTCAAGAAACTTATTTTGTTTTGTTGGTCAAATTCGTAAATGTCAAAACCATGAAATGCGAATATTTTCCCACTACGTTTACGTCCAGCAACGGGCCACTCGGCTTGATATTTATCATCATTGATGACTACACGAAAAAGATGCCTTAATTCTTGGTTATATAGTAAATTCTCGGTATAATTAGAGCTTGTAGAGAAGTTAAGGCGGTGGCGAAACTGGAAGAAGGTGGTGCCTATGGTGTAATCATCATAGATAACCAGAAACCTAACGAAAGGAGTAGCCATGTTGTCCATTGCGGACGCATTACAGCTAATGTTATTGTTTGGTACATTGATTATCAATCTAATAGCCTTAGTTGTTGAGCTGATTAAAAATCATCAGCAAAAAAAATAACCGCCTTAGCTCTGGCAAGCTAGCGGTTATTTAATCACTAATTAATTGCTACCGTCTTAAACGGCTCTACTGGGGAAGTCTTGTTAATGCAAGGCTTCCTTTTTGTTTGTCTAAATTATAGCATAAGTGCGGTTGAATAGCTATAATTCGATATTAGCCTTGGCAAAAGAAAAGCTAGGCAATTAAGCCTATTGATTGCTCCAAACTACATTTTTAATTCTTGTGCCTGTTCTTGTTCGGGCTTCTTCATATCAGGGTTTTGTTTGACAAATTCATTAAGTTGCGCTTGGACACGATCACTTAATGATTTGTTATTGTTATTGGTTGGCTGCTTATTTTCAGAAGTTGTTTCTTGTTTCGTTTCAGCTTTGAGATTATTGCTTTCTTTTTGTTCTTCTTGTAAGCCTAGCTTTTGGGTTAATTCATCAGTAATATCAATCGCCTTTTTGCTGACTGATTGAATCTCACTTAATGCATTATGAATTACTTCCTTATCCTTAGCCCATGTTGCAACATAACCTAATGAGTATTCGCCAGTATCAATTCCAATGTTTTGCATTGCTACATAAGCTACGGCTTCTGCTTGGGTTTCCTTATAAGGTCGTGGGCGGTCATTATATTCCGCATTTAAACCATGTAATTGGCTGTGAGCAAACTCGTGATATAAGGTCTTTAATTTTAATTGGCTATCTGGTTCATCACCGCCAATCACAATTTCATTGGTATCTTTTCTAAAATAGCCCTTTGCCCCGTCTAGTCCAGCTAGGGGCTTTTCGCTAACCTTTAAGTCAGTATTTTTATTTAGATAGTCTTTAAATTCATTGTACAAGGCAGTTACATTTTCGTGATTAGTAGTTAAATGGTCTTTAACAAAATCTCTTGCGGTTAAAACAGGTTCACCGCTGGTTTGGCTAATATCAAAAACAGGGATATAGCGGTAAGCCACAATCTTTGTATCTTCCGTTGTGTTCAATCTAGCTTTATCTTCTGGGGTAAGTTTCTTGATAACCGGGGCGAGGATCCTAATTGATTTTTCGCCCTTATTTACTGTTCGATTAAATTTATTTTGCCATGCTTTAAAGCCAGCGATAGCCTGTGCTTCTGGGTTTTGTGAGTAAATTAATTGTACGTTTCGCATGCTGTAAGAATGGAATTTAGATAGAGTATCAAGGTAGTGTTTAAACTTGTCTGTATCAGTTAATTCAACAATTTTTTGTTCTGCATTATCAATTAATTGTTGTTTCCATGCTTCACGTTCTTCTTTAGTTGGCATTATTCGTCACCTTCTTCTAATAACTCATTATTATCAAATTGTTCATCAAAAAACACATCTTCTAAAGAATTTAGGTTATCAGTTAGCTTAATTGCTTCTGTGCCGTATAAAGAAACAAAGCCTTTGCCTTTCACTTTAAGCCATGCAACTTGGAAGTAAGCTCCGTTTCCTGAAACTTCATCAAGGTATTTATAGTGTCCTTTTTCGTCTAAAACAGGTAGTTCACTTCCGGCAATCATTAATTCATCATTTTCAGATTTCATAATATTTCTCACTTTCTTTTTCTATCACCCGTTAGGAAGAGTTGCTTTTGGAACAAAAGGAACTGTTCATAATGGGTTCACCAACTGGAGCGGTAGCGTAAGGCGGTAAGCTAGCTGAAGTCGAAGCTCAATTTATTATTTTCAAGTTTTAACTTCGCTTCAAATGTGTCGCCATTCTTCTTTTTAAACCCTTTGAGTGAGTTGGTTTTGCCTTTGGTAATTAATGCTTTAATTGCTGTCTTACCTAAGGTTTTACTTGCCCACCTTTTCGGTAGAGTAAAGGAACATTTTTCCGACTTGTAATTTGTACAGCCATAAAACTTACCTTTGTCAACGATCATGCCAGTCTTACAACTTGGGCAACTGCCTAGCTCGGCTTTTTCTTTCGCCTTTGCTTCGGCTTCTCGTTGACCGGTAACTTGCGTTTTAAGACTTTCACTACTGTTAAATTGTTCTGGTACTTCATCAATCAGCTTTTGAACAAACTTTTTAATATTGGCTAAAAATTTTTCTTGCGTCCATTGCTTCGTTGAGATTTGCTTTAAGGCTTTTTCCCATTGTGCCGTCATTTCTGGACTGGTCAAAAGCGGTTCTAATTCAACTGCTTTACAAAGGGTAATGCCTTGCGGTGTGACATGTAATTGATTTTTGGTAGTAGTTAGATAATTGCGTTTCTTTAAAGTTTCTAAGACATTCGCTCTTGTTGCTTCCGTACCGATACCCTCAACATCTTTTAGAATGGATTGGGCCTCTTCATCATCTAAAGTTTTACCCGCTGTTTTCATTGCGGTAATCAATGTACCTTCTGTAAAAGGCTTTGGCGGAGTTGTTTCTTTTTGCGGAGTTACTAAATTAGCTTGAACAGCCTCCCCCTTGTTTACTTCGGGGAGCGTCTGATTATCTTCATCTTGACTACTTTTCTCTGCTTTATCTTGGAATAGTGCTTTCCAACCTTGCTTAGTTGGCACCTTACCCGTTGCTTTAAAATTAGCGGCGCCAATTTGGGTAATAATGGTGGTTTCCTCGTATTCGTAAGGATCAGCAAACATGGCTAAAGTTGTTCTTAAAACAATGTTATAAATTTGCTGTTGTAACTTAGGTAACTGCTCCAACTGTTCTTTGGTAGGAACAGTTTTAGTCATAATAATTGCGTGGTGTTCTTGCACTTTTTTGCCATTAACATAGCGCTTATTTGGCTCTGTTTGATTTAAAGATACTTCTTTAGATACCAGATTTAGATACTGATTGAGATTAGGTAATAAATAATTAAATTCTTCTTCGGTAATATAGTTGCTGTCAGTTCTTGGATAAGTTAGTAGTTTTGCTTCATATAAACTTTGAACGGCTTGTAAAGTTTGGTTAGCGCTTGCATGGAATTTCTTGTTAATGGTACTTTGCAAGCTAGATAGTGAAAATAGCCTAGGACTGGCGCTTTTTTTCGCTTGTTTTTGAACGTCCTTGATTAAACCGCCCTGTTGACCTTTCTGAACGCTTTTAGCTTCCATGAATGTAATTAGCCCTTTTTCATCTTTAAAGCGTTGATAGGGGTCTAATTTTGCGACGAATTTTTGGTCATGGGCTAAAATTGTAGCATTTATTTCAAAATAAGGCTCGGGTTTAAAATTTTTGATCGTTTGGTCTCTTTGATAGACCATATATAAAGTTGGCGTCTGTACGCGACCAATCGAGTACACTCCACGAATGCCAGCTTTATTTAAAAGTAAGGTATAAAGTGGACTAGCATTCATACCCACTAACCAGTCACTAATCTGTCTTGTTTGAGCTTCCTTAAAACGGTCATAGAACTTCCGGCCATCTTGTAAATTCTTAAAGCCCTTTAAGATTGCGTCTTTTTCCAGACTATTAATCCATAAACGCTTAATGGTTTTGGTCTTTAAATTCATGTGTGCTTGATTCATAATTGACCAAGCGATATTTTCCCCTTCTCTGTCACTATCAGTTGCAACAATAATTTCATCTGCTTCTTTTAGTAAGTCTTTGACAACTTTAAATTGTGCTTTCTTATCATTAGGCACAATAAACTTGTAATTGTCGGGGAAAATGGGTAAATTGGATAATGTCCATTTCTTATATTCAGGATTGTATTTATCAGGGGTTGCCAGCTCGACCAAATGTCCAAAGCCATAGGTTACTACTGTTGAATTGGGCAAAACAGGGTCACTAACCGCATAGTAACCCTGTTTTTTTATGCCGTTTTTAAAAGCTTCAACATAAGATCTAGCTTGACTTGGTTTTTCAGCTAAAATAACGGTTTTCATAAACAATTTCCTTTCATAAATTTATTTTGTTTTATATCTATCGTTTCCTCTTGGTTGAAACCAGAAGCTTATCCAACCTAAAAGCATGTAATACATAATGGTAAAGATAGCAGCCATATGATGTTCTGGTGGCTCGCTGACTAAATATAAAGGAATAAAGGGTAAAATCATTAAATATCCTTCTGCAAATAAAAAGCCCAAAATATGAACTAATCGTGTTCCAGAGCGACTGTTACTAGTTATTCGTTCAGCTAATAACTGAACTAAGTATTGTAACGGAAACAGTAATTTTCTGATAAAAAATCTGCTGTCGTTAGTGGCTTTGATTTTAAAAGTGATAAATAGTGGGACACCCCATAACAAGATTAAGTATAGCCATAATAGATAATTATATAGTTGCGTTTTCATGTCATTATCCTTTCTATCTAATTGCAAGTTTGGTCTTTAGCATTCTCATTGCGCCAGTTAAACCTCCTTTAGTGACACCTGTTGATTGCCAGAAATCTTGAATGACATTAGGTGTGTGTAATACTAGCCAACCAAAACCAATCGAACCCATAAACCCGATAAAGCCAAGCTTTGAAATGTTGGTAAAACAATAAATACAAATAGTTAGGGATAGTACTTGTGAAAGCATTGAGATGTTCAAGTATAATAATTTTTTCCACCATTGTTTGCCGTAATCAAACGTTTCAGAAGCGATAGAAACGGCAGTAAACGGAATTGCTAAGTTATACCACATAATATCTGCAAAAAAGATGCACATCTTGATTAAGAAGAAGACAGCTACTATTGCAAAGAAAATCAAGTATAAAACAATTAACCAAGCTCCTAAATGAATTGCAGAAGAAGCGCCAGCTGCTCCTGCTTTAAGTGGAATAGAAGTAGTATCGAGAATTGCCTTTGAAGTGAATCTACCACTCATAGTAAACATTGATTTTGCAAGTGGGATTGTAATGTTTCCTACAAGGAAACCTTGTAAGAAAACCATGATAGGAATTGAAGCTCCTGATTTAAGAGCGTCCATTAAAATATTTGCCCATGTCACATCACTTGTATCATCTGCTTCTTTGAGCAAGGTAGTGATGATTCTTCCTAGTACGATTACAACTACTAATGAAGTAGCAAAAGCTAAAAAGATTGCGTACCAGGTTTTGATGATAGGCAATGATTGGTCAATTTGGTCAAGGATTGCTGAAACACATTTAATTGCAAAACTAAATAGTTGGTCTGCAATTGTTTGAAAAAATCCTTTAATTGCATTTGTTATCATATCCCCCATTTTAAAGCTCCTTTCTATTCACCTTTAGGACTTAGTTTTAAAGTAGACTTCATATTATCTGTGCCGTCTATCTTCGCCCATAAGTTCATTTTCTTTTGAACTGGTTTTAATACATAGCCGTTATTTTTATCATCTGAAATCGTGTAAACATATTTAATAATTCTGTTGCTGTCAGATTTATCTTTAATCATTAAGTATTCTTGTTTGCTGTTTTTGGGAGAATAGACCTTGTAATCATAGCTTGCTGTTAATAGTTGAGTGCCTACAATCAATGTGCCATTCTTCTTAAATTTGGCCGTCATTGTATCTGTTTTAGTTGTAAAGTCCCATTTTTGACTTTGCAATTTTTCAGTAGTTGACTTACCGCAAGCTGTTAAGCTAACCCCTACTAATAAAACTGCTACAAGTGCTAGAACGTATTTTAATTTCTTCATTATGAGCCTCCTAAAATAGTGAATGGTCGGTTTCTTTGTCTAACTCATCTTGTAAATTTTCTTCTTCTTTATCTGAAATAGTATCAGCTTCTGCTTGCTTCTTTCGCTCTGCAAGTTGCTGTTCCCATTCTTGAATTTTTGCTTGATATTTGGCTTCTTGGCTGGCTTCGGCTGTACCGTTGTAGTCGTTTTGTGATAGTGATACAAGATGGTCGACATTTGGAAATAGTTTAAACTGGAAAGCCTTTTTAGCCTTAATTGGTTTTAAATTACTAAAAATCAATAGGCTTTCATCTTCTGGCATGCGCATAATTTCATCTGGTGTCATTAATGAACGGCTGGTATAGCTGTAACTATCACTAATGCTCTTGCTAGTTTCTTTGCTATGGCTGGTGCTTTCGCTTCCTGTTTCAACCTTAACGGTTGATTTACCTAGCAAGTCACTAAAGTATTTAGCTGTTACATCATTTGCAGCGTTCAAGCAAATCTTTACCGCATGATTACCTAGAATACTTTCCGCCTTTTCTCGACCATACAAGGCTTGTAATTGAGTAAGGGTTTGGCAAATGGTTGTGACACCAATTCCATATCCCCGACAAGTTGCTAGAAATTCTTCATACTTTGGAAACTTCCCTAGATTGACAAATTCATCAAGGATAAAATCTACTTCTCTTGGTAAGTGAGCATGATTATCAGAAGCTAATTTATATAGCTCATCAAATAGTTGTGAGAAGAATAGATTGATGAAACTTTCATAGGTGTTGTCCATGACTGGCACGATCACATATAGGACAGTTTTATTTCTACCAATTTCTTTTAGGTCAAAGTCTGAAAAACTGGTAAATTCTGCGACTTCGCTATCAACGAACTTACTAATAGTAGCTAGTAAACTTTCAATAATACTAGCTTTCATTTCCCCTTTAGCCTTTTTGAACCCTAATTCATAAGCTCGTCTAGCAGGGTCTTTGAAATCTAAACTTAAAAATAAATCATCTAGTGGACTATTTGCTCCTTTTTCTTCTGCTTCTACATCATTCTCTTGTAAAACTTGTGTGACCCCAGCTAAATTGCGTTTTTCAGGGTGACGGTGGTTCATTACGAATAAGATTAAAGCCTTTAAAAGCTGCCGTTGGGTGCTAAACCAGACATCTTTTTTACCTTCGGCATTTTCGCTTTGAACAATCTTAGTGGCGACTGTTTCGGCTTGAATATCACGTTCAATATAATCAAATGGATTGTAACGGTCTGAATGTGCCATATTGGCAAAATTCACGACATGAACTTGATAGCCTTGTGCTAGTTTCACTCCTGCCGTTCTTTCATAAAGCTCACCTTTTGGGTCGGTTACAACAATACTGTTTTCAGTTTCATTAAATAGATTAGTAATAACGACAGATTGGGTCTTGTATGACCCTGGACCTCCGACTACAAAAATATTGCGGTTTGGCTTGGTGCTATTGTTCTGATAGATAATTTGCTTATCTACTACCCCTAAAATTGTGCCGTTCATTTGCTATCCCCTTTCTGTTGTAATCGTTCAATAATTTCTTGATTAGTTGCTTGGGTAAAGGTATTAATCAAGTCGCCTTGCTTTATAGTAAAGTAACGACCTTGTAATTCTTTAACCGTTCCCCATGTCGCACTACCGTGTGTATCAGTATCTGCGGTTTCCCATTGCTTATGTTTGCTTTGTCGTTTTAATGCAAAGTAGGCAATATAGAGTATTACAGCCACGCTGATAATGATTAAAGCGGGGTTTCGTTGCGACAAATATAAGCCGTAATAGTGAAATGGGTAGATTGCTAACTTCTTTAAGATAGCTGGTAAATGCTCGGTAAAAGTCATTTTATATTTGGAAATACCCATTAGCGCCCCTGTCACTAATTCGGCTAGATATAAACCAGCTAAGATAGCGATTAGATACGGTAAGATGCCTTTTAAGATTTTTAGACTTTTATCTTTCACTTTCACTCACCTACTACTTTTCTAATCTCTTTCAAGTCTGTACCTGAATAACGATTATTACCGTTAATAAATGTTGGTACACTCGTCAGATGATACTTTTGAATGTATTGTCTGTTTTTTTGATTGTTCATGTTGATCAAAAGAATGTTATTGTGCAATTTCCCTTGCCAGTACACTTGATGAAAGATTTTTTGACAATCTGAACAATCGTCACGATAGAAAACTAAGGTCTTATCATTGCCTTTGCTGATTTGTACCGTTGGCTGTTGCTTCTCAACATAATTAACATAGTTGTGGCCGATAAAACCTATAATCACTCCTAAAACCACGATTGCGACTAGTGGTTTATCGATTTTCTTAATCCAAGTCACTAGCTTTAAAACTCGTTCCTAGATTTTGAATATTAGTAATTCGGTTCGTGGTTGTATCGAATTCTAATTGATAAACAACGGTCGATTTTGTCCAGTTATCAGCATTACCACTCTTACTTTCAAAAGTTACAACGGCTAAGCCTTTAATATTGCTTCCTTGCTGTGATTGCGTATAAATGGTTAGTTCATCAAGTTTAGATGAAACACTATTGCTATCACCATAAGTTCCAGAGTTTGAAAAATATTGTTTATATAAATCGTCTGAAATCAAACTTTTAACCTTGTCTTTACGTTGACCGTAAGTTTTGGGCTTGAAGTTTTGCATTACGTCAAAGAACTTCTTTGTGACATTGCTAAAATCGATCTCACCTGTTGACTTACCACTATTGTTGGCATTGGTTTTCAGGCTATCTACCTGTCCAGCTAATAAGCTTTTTTGCTTCCTAGCTTCTTTGAGCTGTTTAGATATTGTCTTATTTTGTTTTTGAACTTTACTAATTTGAATCGTGTCTTGTTTGTTAGCCATGCGCTGATAGACATTTCCGCTAAGTGATAGAACTAAAGCAAGACTACCAACAATCAATCCAACTCCTAGTTTGTTGTCCATGTGTCCTCCTCCTTATTTTTTAATTGGCCTTGCTAAGACCATTTCCCCACCTTCTAAGGCTGGGTAAAAGGCATTTGCTACGGTGCTTTCATTGACTTTGTCGCCGCCTCCGCCTTGTTCAATAATCTTCGTGCTTCTGCCCTTCCAATCTTCTAATAGAATGGCTGTGTGACCGTTGTTGCTAACCCCTGAACCGACATTAACAATTACTACATCACCGGCTTTAGCGTCGCTTGATTTAACTTCTTTTAAGTATTTATGACTGCCTTTGGCGTCCTGCGCCATTGTCATGGTGTACCAACCCATATTAGCTGGTACATTGTAGCCCGCCTTGTTTAAGGCTAACCAGACAAAGCCTGAACAGTCTGTACCACCTGACTTACTAGGGTGTTTAAGGTCACTCCCTAAGTCACTGCTTGGGTGTGATTGAACATAATAAAACCAGCCTTTCATGCTTTCGGCTGCTTTTACAACTCCGCTATCGCTGGCTTCGCTACTACTATCAGATGAACAAGCTAGTTCATCAACTTCGCCTTGACTAGCGGTATCAATGCTTTCACTTGATACTGGGTCACTAGCTCCCAGAACTGAATACCAATGATCCGCATAAGCGTAGCGTTGAGGTAAATACCATTGTTCAGGGTTCTTACTCATACCTTCGAAAATCATTAGCCAGTCTTTGGCCGCCCCATGAACACTAGTATCTTTAAAGATTGTCTTACTTGATGAGTAGGATCCATTAAGTTCTTGGTCGAGATAATCAAGCTGTAAGCCTAGATTAGTTACGTCTTTATTTTGTTTATTTGCTAGTGCTTGTAAGTTAGTTAAACGGTCACCTAGCCATTGCGCTAAACCAGTTGCACCAGAGCTAGGATTAACTGACTTTGGGTTTAACTGGCTTTCTAATTGCATTGTTCCTAAGATACCAGCAGCGGCCTGTGGAGTCGCACCGTATTTCTTTTTCCAATGCGCATAGATGTTTTTAGCGTTTTCTTCCGTTGATTTGCTGGTTAAATTTGTGGTGGCTGTTGAGCTTGTATTATCTGAACATTGCTCTTTCAAGCCCCCTGTTACCGCTGAAATAATCAAGATTAGAAGTAAGACTGCTCCGCCGATACTGTAAGCGATAAATTTGTATTTCCGTTTCTTATACTCCAGCGTAAACATATCACTATTCACCTACTTTCTTCTGCCACTTCTCAACCTCTTTCTGTGCTGTATCTAGGGACTTCTTAGCTGTCTTTATGTCAGCCTTTGCTGACTTAATTTTGTTGTCTTTATCCTTATCATCTGCCTTTTCAGCGTCCTCTAGTTTTTTCTTAGCGTTATCTACACTCTTACTTGCTGATTTATGCTTAATCAATGCTTTTAGATATTTAGCTTTGTTGATTGATAATCCTGATAACTTTGTTTGAACATTTTGAGCATTTTGAGTATCGTCATGGTCTAAGTAGGCTTCACCCATTCTCAATAGAACATCTGGGTTATCTGTGAATGAAACCTCATTACCCATTTTGTTTGTGTCATAGTTGATAATTGCCTTTTCTAATTTCAGTTGTGATTGAATTGAACCTTTGGCTTTACTTGGCAATACCCACGTTAATATATTGTCTTTCTGATTATTCTTGTAAGCTAGATTAACAATCTTATTAAGCTGACTTGGGTCTACATTTAAGGCGACTTGATACTGCTTGTATTTGAGCAAAGTTTGGACTTGCCTCTGCTTAGAATAACCTGCCTTAGTCATAGCTGTTCTAGCTGTTTTCCAATCTTTATTATCAATATATTTTTGTAGTTGATTTTTCGCCTTTAACTGTACAATTTTAGTTTGACTTTGACTGGCTAGTGCTTGATATTTCTTCTGGTCATTCTTCTTGACTAGTCCTACCATGAGCAATGCCACTAGGGCAATTCCAACCGTAGTATAAATATACTTGCGTTTGTAACTTGCTTTAATCTGGTCAACCTGTTGCCATTCTTGGTAATTAACAAAATCTTCAATTCCATTAATGATTTCAGCTAGTTCACTTACGCTTTTAGCTCCAATTACTTGTGTGAGCAGCTCATCTGGGTGCTTTTTATTGATAACTGTTCTCGGTTCATCTAATAAACGCTCGTAGGTTGCTCCTGTCAGACAGAAAAGCATTAATGCTCGGTATTTTTCTAGGTCGCTATGCTTATCATCAAACGGCATTAATTCATTTGCTCGGTAGGCATACCAAACATGGTGCATTGGATAATACCAAATATTGCTAGGGTTGAGATTAACGTGATATGAGCTTTTGCTGATAATTGCTTGGTTCATAATCTCTTTGGCAATGCTCGTCCGAATTGCTTTATCTTCCTTCGGCAATTCTTTTAAACTCTTAACTTTGTCTGGTAGTAAGTAAGTCAACACAACGTGATGGTCTTCTTCAATTAAATTAGTTAGTTGTAAGAAATCAGGGTCATCATGCTTTAATTCGTTTAACTCACTAATGCGGTCATATCTAAATAATTTCCGCTCCATGTCCAAAGTTAATTGGTTATCAGCTCGTTTAAATGTACCAACTTCAATGTTTAACAGTTGTAAATCTTGCTTATTCATTCGTTACTCGCCTCCTCTTCTTCGGTTAAATTAGCAATTTCGCTTGGTGTTAAAACAACTCGTGATTGGTAGTCGGGTTGTTCATCTGTATCTCGGCTGTATTTTTCTTGATAGGCTTCAGGATCAACTAGTCTTAATTCTTCTTCGGTCAGTTCAATTTTCATAAATGCTCGCTGACTTCCGTACATCATCAAGGCTTCACCTTGTCTACGGCGTTCTAAGAGCTTCTTCTCTTTATCTGAAAAAGTCATTCTTAGTTTGGTAATAACGTCATCTACCCCTTTACCGTCTAGTCCGAAAAAGACTTTTGTATAAGAGTTTCCGATAATGGCTTCACCAATGTTCTGACCGGTGTCCGTTGTTCCTTCGATCACATCTTGAATTTGTTGCGTCCCGGCAATCGCCCCGGCATTGTACTTTCTAAAGCGCTTGTACGCTTGATGGAAAAAGGTGGCGGCGGCTTTGTGCAGGGTTAAAAAGTGAAACTCATCTACAAACAATTTTTTGCGGCTATGCCGATCTTTGGTAATTTCGTCCCAAAGGTACTGGAAGGTGTTTAAATAGGCGGCTGATTGAACCTCTTGCTCACTTTGTAGCGGTTTTAGATCAAAGGAAATGATCTTGCCCTTTAAGTTAACGTTGGTGTGCCCGTCAAATAAGCTGTTAGAACCATGGGTATAACTGCCTAAGATGTAGTAGAAGTCTTTGACCCGATTAAATTTGTCAACGTCTTTATCAGCCAGTTTGGCCAACTCGTCATAGACATTGGATAAGGTCGGCCACTGATCGTCTTTAATCTCTTTTAAGCGGCTATATTTCAAAACACCACTGTTGACATAAGCCTGTTTAACAACATCATCAAGGATTGCCAATTCAACTTGGGTAATCCCGGTTTTGAGGACTTCAAAGAATCCCTTTAGCCGTTGAATCTTATCTTTGACCAGTAAATCAAGGTTTGTGACCGCTTCATCAGCGCTTAGGATTTCTTCGGAAAAGATTTGTAACGGGTTAATTTTGTACTTAGCATTAGAAGTTAAATGCAAGACTGCCCCACCCAAGGCTTCAACAATCTTGGTATATTCATTTTCAGGGTCAATAATATAAATCTGATAATCTTGAATGGCGTATCGTAAGATTTTTTGTATCATGTACGTTGTTTTACCAACCCCAGACGTACCAATAACCACCATGTTTTGGTTAAGGGTCTTATTGCGGTCAAGCATATCAACCGCTACAAGTGAATTAGTATCTTTATTCACTCCCTCAATATCGCTTCTTGGTTTTAAGTCAAGAATTTCTGCGTCATCAAATGGGAACATGCTTGACGCAACTTCGGTATTACTTTCCTTGTAGGTGTACTCACTTAGTAAGTTTTGGTCAATTGGCATAGCTGACCAAAACGATTGGAAAGTTGCCTTAACCGGCACTAACGGCTTCATTTGAAGCTTAATCAACGTGTTTTTGACGTTATCGGTTAAATCTTCTAATTCTGCTAAACTGTTAGCTCGTAAGTAGACCAGCATATGTTGATACACAAATGTGGTAGAATTATCTAAGTACTTGTCTAACTGCATATTGGCACTATCAATGTAATTTTGAAGCACCTTTTTCTTATAAGGATCGAATGTGTTTAACAATTCTGCTTCTTTATTTTGGATAGTCTTTTTGTAGTAGGTAATCATACTATTGTTTGAGGCGCTGTCGATGTACTGTACTACATCAATAACGCCTTTTTTGCGTTTCAATTCTGATAACCAGTTGCCGTATACCCGTTTCGGGTAATCCGCAATCGCTAACACCCGGATAAAGTTCTCACCCGACTGCACGTAGGTCGGGTACTGTTCCCAACTAAACGGAAAGAGCGCATGTAAGCTATCTTTATCAATTAGTTCCGTGAAATCTGTTTCTTCCTTTTGTTTTTTTGTGCTGATTACTTCTTCATCTGCACTTTTCTTCTTCGGGAAAAAGAAATCTGATATTGCGTTTAATGCTGTCATTTCTGCTCCTCTCTATCCTTTAAAGTTGATTAAGTTCTTTAAGATTGCTTGGACTTCTTGGCTAGTTAAAGTTTTTGCGGTTAAATCAAAGTCAGTTAAAGCATTCTCTAAGTCACGTTTTACTTGGTCTAGTTTTTCTTCCAGATGAGTAACGGCTAGTTTAAGACTGGTCATACTCTTATCCTTAATTGGTACTTTCACAATTAGTAAGTGCTGTTTTGTAGTCATATTCTTTGACTCTTGCACTTGGGTAAAATGATCAATATAACTAGCTAATAGTTGAATTTTAAATTGCTGCGCTGGCTGTTCCTTCTGTAATGCTAAATACCTTTTTTTGAGACCATTTAGATACGCCGTCATGTTGACTGGAATTGTAGGTTCTAGGAATTGTAAGCTATCGTCTACTCCCTCGCCTAGTGTTTGCATTAAAAATGCTCCGTAATCTTCAAAGACATCTTCTTGCTCTCGGTCATTTAACAAATCTAGGTTAATTCCGCTAACTTCGATAATTCCGACTAAGTTGCCTGTTTTAGTAACTTCATAATCACCATACATACCTGAAATCAAACTCATATCATCAATCGTTTGCTTTCCGCCATTAATCTTTGGTGGCTGGTAATCCCACTCTAACGGATTGCCTTTTTTATTTGGTTGTAATCTTTTCCAGTTCACTTTCCATGTCACCTCGCTTTTGTGGTTTTAAGAAATATAGTTTTTGACTTTTAGCATATTGGCTTCTAGTTTTCAGATAATCTCGAACTTTAATGTTTTTTCGGGCATTAACTGGCTTGATTGTTAAAATAGCCATGACTATCGTCATGGCTAATACTACAATCACAATTTTTGTAAGAACTAAAATCAGGTTATAAGGTGGCAAGATGATAAATAACAAGCCTAATCCCCCTGTTAAAGCCATATAGCCAAAATCTTTTAAGGTATAATCTTTCCAAATTCCATAGTCTTTATCTACGTTCTCTGGAAAAATAAATTCTTTTCCTTTTTTCATTTTGACTGACCCCTTTAATTCTAAGTAAATAGACTGTAAACCCATGGCAGAAGCCAGATAACAGCCGCCGCAAGTGCTACTAATCCAGCTACACGGCCTACTGCATGATAGACTTCTGACTTCTCTCGAGGATCGTCAGCGTCTGGCATACGCTTGATGATGATAAACAGCGCCACACAAATTCCGACTAATACCACCAATCCTGTTAAGATGCTTTGAACAGTATTTGCAGCTTGGGTCAGTTTGCTTTGCACCTGACCACCACTAGCAGCAAATACTACTGATGAATTAGTTAGTGCAAGGTAACTAGCTGTTAAAGCGCTGGCTGTCATTTCCTTTAGATGTTTGATTTTCAACTTTCGTCCTCCTCTCTTTTTTGAGCATTTGTTAATCCGATATATTCTTCTTGTTTTGGTTCTTGCCCATAGAACTTATCTAATTCTCTTTGTGCAATTTGCTGACTTGGCAAGGGTTCAGTAGCGATCCTTAAATTGCCTTGCTTATTAGTTGTTGCTAGGTAGTATTCTTTTTCTGAACGGCTTAAATCTTGAATTTCTAACACGTGCAGATTTTTTTCATAGCGACCTAGCGCATTATTAACTTCTAGTCCGTAAAAGTCTAAGAACCCTTCTAAAAAACTCTCCCCGAAAAATAACAGTTCTGTTTTGATTTGCTTGTATTGATGTACTGGCTTATCTGATTTTAGCTTGGCACTCTTATTAGCATTTTGATTATCATTCTTTCGGTTAAACCAACTACTTAACTTAATAGGCTCAAGTTTTACTTGCTTCTTTAAAGTCTTTCTAAAAGTAGCTTTTCTTACTTCTTCAACTGGTTTACCATTTTCTTCTAATCGTTTGGCTAATTCTTTTTCGTCTAGTTGTTCATCATCATCAACTAACAACGCATTTTTACCGTCATGGACGATTTTTCCTGAAATGCCTTGCCAGCGTTCAATTTTCATGGCTTCACTTCCATTCGCTGTGTCGGGCTAAGCTAGTTGATATGTTCCCCTAGGCCCGCCCCTTAAAATGGTAAAATAGTAACTTGAGAGGGTGAAACCTAGAAGTTGCGTTTCTAGGTTGCAATCCTCGTGAGTAGTTTGATTACTTACGAGGACGCCCTCTTTTTTTATGTGGTTTTTAATCCATTCTATTCCATCTTCAGATATTAATTTAACCTTGCCCGTTTCCATGAGCATTTCACTTGGTAACTCGTCAGGGTGCCGTCTTAACCAAACACTCACGTACGTATTACCTCGTTCAAGCTTGAGACTAGCTTGAGCTAAGCTAAACCATTCCTGTTTCTTTGTCACATGTAAATACTCCTTTCCCTATATTGTAGATTCATTATATCATAAAATGAGCACGTTGGTGCACTTTTTATTTTACATTTAGATTACAAGTGCATTCCGCCATCTTCATGCCGGTTTCTCGTTTGATGTTGCCGTTGCTTCTTGGTCATTTCCCATTCGGTTTCTCGTAATCCTTTGGCTTGTTTGCTTCGTCTGCGGTCTGCGCTTCTTGAATACAAGATTCCTAATAATGCGTCACTAAAGGCGATTTCTAGGTAGTGACTAGGGGTAACTTCTTTGTAGTTAAACGGTTCATAGTCTGAAAG
>ULXQ01047078.1_pt1 | contig 17651 bp, 28 predicted proteins | sample 1961481 | NCBI WGS metagenome assembly ULXQ01 (sample SAMEA4835843, study PRJEB28245) | human gut metagenome | biome: gut microbiome; material: fecal sample | place: Denmark | collected 2008 | reverse complement strand
CCGACCTGCCGCCATTGGAATAGAGATATGGAAATAATGCAAATAACGATTCCGGTGTATGCGGAGAGCAAGGACGAGGCTGACGGAATGCGCAGCGCATGGGTGGACTTCTCCAACCAACTGCGGTCAAAGGGATGTGTGGTCACTGCCGCCAAGACATCCGAGGCACTGAGGGCTTGGAACACCAACGCTCTTGTAAGAGCCGGAATACTCAAACATTACAAACGATGAACATAGTGCAAGCATTGAAGGCGATATTCGACCTTCTGAAGAAGAACTACGAGACAGTGTCGGCTAACAACAAATATCTTGAAAAGATATATGAAAGTCTGACAACGAATGACATATCGTTCACTGACACACCTGATGAAGGTGAAACGATTGACTGATTTCAGGTAACTTTAAAAATTGGATAGTTATGATTAATGTAACACCTATCGCAATTACCGCCACATCCCAGGAATATGCCTGTAGTGTGGTGGAGAATCTCTGCCAGGCATACTGCCTCGCTCAGAGCATTCAGCCTCAGGCCGCTGTTTCCTACAGCATCGCATCGCAGGAAACGATAAGCGGAACAACGTTTGTCACCGTGCAGGCAACGGGAACGGTGACTTATCAGCCTCGCAACGGCAAGTGTTGCTGCAAGCCGCAAGTGAAGATGTTCACCGAGTCGTTCGACATCATCTTCAAGGGCACCGGCACACCGGCACTCGCCCTTACGCAGGGTGTGACAAGTCGGGCTCCGGCAAACGTGAAGTGCAACGGGAACGTTTATGGTTATTCGATGGTCACTGATGTGACCATTACCGCCACCTTTCCCGGATAGCAATGTGGCATCTGGTGCGGATAGTGTTGGCTTGCGTTCTGCTGAACCATCTCGGTCTCGCAGAAGAAATCGCAAGAAGGCTGACGGGTAAGAAACGTCTGCTCCCGCTGACGTGCTCCAAATGCCTCAGTTTCTGGTGTTGTCTGCCATATTCCGTCATCATCCTCGGATGGAATGTGGTGGACTGCATCAGTGCCTCGCTTCTGTGCGCCTATGCCGCTTTATGGTTTGAATTGCTTTTCAGTATTGCAAACAAATATTATGGAAGACTATGGGAACAATTGTAAAATACATTCCACCGAAGAAGACGGTGTACAAGACCGCCACGAAGATCGTGTGTCCGAAATGCGGAAAGAATTAGAACGCTTCGTGCGGTGCTTCCATCTCGGCAGGGAAGTCAGTCAAGCAAGTCCACAAGCTCCTTCTTGATGTCGTCGTCGATGTTGCGGTAACGGGAGAAAGCCTTGCTTCCATCCTTGTGACCGGACATAGAGCCGACAAGATTGGGGTCTTTGACCTGTTTGTAAAGGTTGCCTATGAACGTCCTGCGTGCAAGATGAGAGGAGGCAATCTCGTTGATTGGTCTGCGCACCTCGCATCCTTTGGAAGAGTCGTAGACAAGCACCGACCTTGTTATGCCGCAGATGGTGAAGAACCGCTTTATGGCTGCGTTGTATGCTTGGTCTGCGATGAAGGGGAACAACCTGCCGTCCTTGTCCACTCCCATATATTTCTTCACAAGCATCCGCGCGCTGTTGTTCAGCGGCACTCTGACGATGTCGGTATGTTCGCTTCGTGTCTTCCGGGGGATATACTCCACGGCTCCGTTTACAATATTGTCGGTGGTCAGCCTTGTGAGGTCGGACACACGGCAACCGATGCAGCACTGGAACAGGAAAATATCTCTCTGTACCTCAAGGGAAGGGTAGTCGGACAAGTCGTAGTTGGCTATGCGGTTGCGTTCCGCTATGCTTATATAATAAGGAGTACCGTATCTTTCCGCTTTCACCGACACATTGTCGGTCGGAGAGCGGTCGATGATTCCAAGCGTCACCATCTCCTTGAACAAAGAGCGCAGACGTTTGAATGTAGTGCATATATAGTTCGCTCCGCCAATCTTCTCCACATCCTTGATGTAAGACAGGAATTTCCTCACGTCATCCTCCGACATCGTTTTCAAGGTGAGGCTGTATGACGGAGAGTATCTGCGTCTGAATACCTCGAAACTTTTCAGTTTGTTCTTAAGCACCTCATATCCTCGCAACGTTCCCAAAGCGATGTTCTTGTGGGCGAGCAGGTCGGCAAATTCCTCATCGAGAACCATCGGTTCTTCCTTGTCTTCCGGATTAAGAACGTCCTCCACCATTCTCTGCAAGTCACGGCTTGTGCGTATGTCCGCATAGTGGGAGGAGTAGACACGCATAATGATGTCCTTGAGATAAGCCACCTTGTTGTCCACATCTTCCCTATAAGCAATCTGGCACATCGCACGCTGTTTGATGCATTCTTTTTTGGAATCCCATAGGGATGGGTACACCATAATGTGGCTGATGAAGTATAACTGCACCTTGCGTCCGTCACTCAGACGGAAGCGTATTTTGACCTCGGAATCTTTGGTCGTTCGGATGAATGCTTTGATTGTTGCCATACGCAAAGGTATGAAACTTGCACAACACTTGCACAACATTTGCACAACATATTTGTTATTGGTTGTAATTATTTAATACTATCTGTATAATCAAACATTTCAAAATGCTGATTGTCAAGTGATATAAAAACAAATCGAGTGAACGGCTAACAAACAACGTTGTCCGGGTAAGACAACAAGGGTAGCTTGACTATCAGGAAGTTATGGTAGATGTGCGGTGGATTTGCACAACATTTGCACAACACGAACAAAAAAAGGGGGACGGTTCTCACGAATCATCCCCCTTTGTCATTTACCAATAACACTAACACAAACTAAAAAGAATTATTTTATCCTTCCGTCATCCTTCGGAGTTATCTCAAAGGATGCCTTTGTCAATCTTTGTCCGGGAGACATCGTGCCGACAAGCACGAGGCGGAAAGCCTTGTATGGTGTGCCTTGTATGCCGGTGATGTATCTCTCAACGCTTGACGCCACTGGCGTCCACCGCTTGTAGTCCATCGTTCCATACAAGGCGGTCTTTATCTTGTCTCCGCGGGCGATCATCGTGTTGACCGTCTTCAGCGCATCTCCGTCACCGAATGTTATGGGGCGTGACACTGCGGCAACAACAACATCGTCTCCGTTCTCCTGCGACAGGTCGATAATGTCCGACCTTGTGTTCTCCGGTACGGACACCTGCACTACGCTATTTGGGTAAGAGTTGGCGATAGCGACAACCTTGCCTGTGCGCACCTCTCCCCATTGCTTGCTCCGGAGCGAGTAGGTGGGGGCGAAGACATTGCCTGGATTGCAGATGAGAATCCGTTGTCCTACGTAGTCGTATGCTATACGGCTTCCGCTGAGAAACCCTTTGAACGATTCAAACGAGATTATGTCGGGCGCCAAGAGTTTCGTAAGGCCGGGGAGCGCAGACGGGCTGAACCACTCACCGTCCAAAGCCTCGGACAGGCACTGCGTTTGGGAGCCTTGAAGCACCATCAGTCCTCTGTTGGAAGAGAAGAGGATTGCATCGTCTATCTGCGTTATGCTGTCGGCATTGTTGACAACATCCCTTGTCACTGGAGTTACTGACGCGATGCCTCCATTCTCGTTGGTCTGCAACGCCCATATTCCTTCATCGGTGAATGCGTATAGGGGATACTGACCGAACTGCCCTTCAGACAAAGCCTGCGTTGTGGAAGACAGCCCTATGATTTCACCGAAGCCAACCGTGTTTATGCCTGCCACAGGGAAGTAGAACGGCATATTGATGACGGATGTATAGACCTTGTTGCTCAAAACAATATCAAAATCCGATGTGGTCGGTAACGGCTCCGCCTTCCAATTCAAATATCCGAGTACGGATTTGACATTCTCCCAAAATGGGATAATTGCAAATGCTCCATTAAGCAGGTCGTGCGGGCTCAATGGTAAGTGCGCTGTACTATTCCCATCGGACAAAATCATTTCAGAAGCCCTTGTATTGGGGTAGTAAAAATAAAACCCCAAGTTGTTGACCGAAACAGCAGGAGTCCCTTTTACAACATCTCCATATTCGGTCTTTATCCTGTTCTTGATTTCAATCTTTTTTGAATCGGCCATAAAGCCACTGACAAAAGACATCTCGTTTGCGTCCCATCCGCGGAATAGCGTTTTTGATATGTTTGCAATGTTCAGACGGCTATTGTATACGAAAGCAGATTGAGGCTTCAGCAAGTCGTGGCTATCATAGTCGTCTGTCATAACTTCCTTGTTGACCAATGATGTTAAATAGCCTTTTTGTATTGGAATCTGGACAAACTGGGAATACGACCCAACACCATCCGTTGTGAAAGGTATTGATTTAAGAAGATAGAACAAAGACTTGGTGGAAACATCTTTCTGTATTTCGGAATCGCTATATCTCGGAGGACGAATGAAATAAGAGCCTTTCGCTTCTGTATCTCCGAAATGGTATGTATTGGGAAGGGGAATCAGCCCTTTACTATCATATTCAGAAATATCGTCAGATGCTAAAAAGCCAAAACTGCTGACCGTCTCTGATAGAAGATTGTATTTAGAAGTGTCGTTTATCACATCCAACCCTCCTTGTTTATAAGTGTATATTGGCGCACTCACAAAAATATCAATGCTCTGTATTATATCTCCAAAATTAAAAAGGTCGGCACTTTTATATATCACTTTGCAAAACAATTCACCGGAGAGCCAACGAACCCAGGCTTGCAACTTGGTGTCGTTGTCCAAGAGTGTGTTTCCAACAATTTGCACCGCATCAGACATTGATGGGAGCATCAAGATTGGAGCAGAATGCAAAGTTAAAGTAGAACCGTCATATAGGCGATAGGCATATCTCACAAGGAATGGGAACATAAAGGCCCCATAATAAGAGACTGTCTGATGTGCTTTGTTTACCAATGCGCAGACTTGTTCCTCTATATATCTTTGGTTCTCCTCTTTTCCCCAATTATTATCGTTTGGCTTGCATTTAAAAAGAATTTGTGTCGGAGATACGACCAATTCTTTTTTGTCTTGCTTCGACCAACTGTCGTCATAGAAATATTTTTTCAGCATAAACCGGACGTCCGGTTCTGGGAGATGCGTTCCTAAATCCACGTATTGAAACACTGGCTTGTTGGTAGAGGCAGGCGTGCCATAAGACTTCCAAAGGAAGTAGCGCATTTCGTTTTTGGAGTAGGCGATGAGCGTGTTGCCCACGCTCACAATCTTGGGGAGTCCGGCTACATCTCCTATCTCCTTGAAACCGCTGTCGCCGTCCTCCGCTGTCGGTGACATCTGATAGTACAGTGTGTTGTCCTTGAAGAAGATGTAGTGTTCGCTTTCTGAAGTCACGGAATGCACGAAGAGTAGTCGGTACTTGTCGTTGACGTTCCACAGGCATTTACCTTTGCCGACCGCCTTCAACTCGCCTTCTTCCGGGATAAGGTTCACAAGGTGCGACATCACTCCGTCTTGTGCGCTATAGTCTGAAGGAGCATTGGAGATGCCCACAAATTCAATGTCTTTATTCATCATACAGATTGTTTCTCGTTATCAACGGCAGAGCCGTCCCAATGTTGTCCACCTCCACTGCGGAACCCACGGACAGGTGAGCCTCCCTCTTTCCGCACAGAACGATGATTTTCTTTGCCAAGTCGTAGAAGTTGGCACGGAGGAAATTGCTTCCGAAGTTGACCTTACGGCACACACCACGGAATTTTCCTTTCACATTTCGTTCAGCGACATAAAGATAATATTCACCGCCCGCGTTCCACACATTGATGGCATCGCCGGGGTGCAGACCGAGAGTCTTGCTGACCCTTGACGTTATGTCTATCTGTCCGTTCTCACGGAAGTATATATCCGGTTTTCTTGTTTCCGCCATTCTCATTTCCTTAAAATTTTGAAGTAGTAAAAATCCTTGCATCGGCATCGCACCACTTTCTTCCTTGCAGTCTTGCCACACTCTATCCCATAGTCATAATAGATGCGGTTGACGGAAGGACATGTTGCGTTGAAACCGATGGTGTTATGCTGAAAGTTTTTCTGCAACGGAGCGAAGGGGGTGTCCTTGCCCACAAGGTCGGGATGGTTAACGCAGAACCCATACTCCCGTCCATCCGAGAACATATGAATCTTATTCTCATCCACAATATCAGCCATCACTATCTCCGCCAAGCGCGGAGATAATGTGACTGAGTTATCTGTATCATCCAACACGACATACAGCCTGTTAAGCATCTTGTCAAGAATCCGTCCAATCATCGTTTTGTATTTGGGTAAATCAATCTACTGCGGAAACTTATGGTTTCGATATAGGAGAACGACAAGTTTCCAGTTTTCAAATCACGCATATGCCGTTCCGCGTCAGCCTTGTTATCAAAAATGAAACTGCAAATCTCATATTTTCCGGTTCCTTTGGTGTTGACTATGTTGGCATAGTACTTATACCCCAGAAGGTATGATATTATTCGTTGAATCAAAGACATTTCCATAAATAAACTTTTTACTAAGGTAATAATTAATCGCCTATCAGACAACTTTTTTTGTTAATCTTAAAGCTCTGTTTTCTCGTTTACTCGTTCGAACCGCTTGCACGCAGGGCGCATCTGTGACGCGTTGTATGAAGGCCACTTGCATCTGCCTTTTGCGGCGACCTCATATCTGTAGTTGGCGCACACTCCACAGCAACGGAACTTGTCTGCCTGTGCCACGCTGATGCTCTTCAGCTCTCTAATGGCAGCGTCAATGCAAGCCTCCAATGCCGCCCGCTTGCGTTTGTTCACTTCGTTCACCTGTACTGCCACGCTCTTCTCCTCGATGGCGATACACGCTTTTTGTATAGCCACAAGGTTGTTGATGCTCGGAGGGGTTATCTTCAGCGGCACTTCCGCACACGCGGCTGCAAGGCGTTCCGTGTATTCCTCGGCAAACTCAATCGCCATAAGCGAAAGAAACCGCACCACCTCACTCTGTGCGTTTATGTCGGAATCCTCGACATCGTAATTGAAAGAGCGGATAAATTCCTCCACGTTAAGGCGGAGTAGCGAGAACACCTTCTTCGTGTCCTCAAAGAAGCGGTATTCCAAGAACTGCATCAATTGCAGTTCCGCACCGAACATTCCTCCTGTCAATTCCTTATTGAGGTCACGAATGGCGTTACCGAGGTCGCAACTGACACGCTTGTAGATAAGTTCTCCTTTGTCGTTGGTCTTGAAGTTGAAGCACAGATAGCGGAGCCGTTCCGCCTCACGGATCGTGAGTAGTGCGATGAACAATGGTTTAAGCACGAGGTTTCTGACCTCGCAAGGTTGGAGCGGTTTTGGTGGCAGCTCTGGAGCCACGGCAGTGCGTCTTGCGGTCGCTGCCGTCAGTCTGATGGGAAATAGTATCATTGGGAAAAAGAAAGGGAGGAAACCGATGCTTCCTCCCTGTTGTCCTCTGGGGTTAACAGAGAGAGGTTGATAATGTTAAATAAAATCGTAAATGGCAATATCGCCTTGTGGGTTCTGCTTGTTCTTCTTGTTGCGCCTCCACGCATAAGCAAAAGGCATTATCTTCTCGTACCACCGTGCGTCCTCCATCATGGAGCCTACGTACTGGGTAAGGTTCGGCTTGTAGTCGAACTCCACAATCTGCGCCCAGTCGCCCTTGCGGTTGCCACCGAAAAAGTGTATCCACTTGTTGACTGTATGGAAAGCTTGATGTGTCTCCCACGCTTGGCAGAACGCCTTGAAGTAAACAACGTTGTGGTTTTGCTTGTCTGGGTCTTCGAGAATCAGACGAACAAAGGCACGTTGACCATCGCGGAGTATCAGTTTGTCCAACTGCGTCAAGACATCAATAAACTTAACCTTGTGCGTGCATTCGTAAAGACCGTGGGCGAAGTAGGGTTCGCCCTGCTTTGTGAAGCGGATGCGCAAGTCGAAGCATCGTGCGCCATCGTTCCACTGCTGCTCGATGGTCTTGCGCTGACACCGAGCGAACGGAATCATAAACCATCCGTACCACTTCTGCGGTTGGAGATAAGTCATTGAATTGTGTGTGCCGATTATCGGCGTTCCTTGTTTCTGTTCCATTTTCTTCAATCAATTTTTAATTCAAACAACAATTCCTCTTGCCGAGCAACTGACGGACGCACCTGCATTATAACCATTTCTATATCTTCGCATATTTGGAAATATAAGTGTTCTCGCTCTGTACCGCCATTCAGCAATAAAACTCTTCCGCCTGTCGCTTTTGCCAACTCGCACAAGAGAAGCAGATATTTCGGCTTGACGATTGCGTCGGCAATCTTAACCACGCCTTTTCGCTCAAAAAAACTGTATCCGCCACATATTGGACATACTCCTGTAATCTCATGATCATTTCCGAGTCTATCAGTGTATGTACCCCTGACCCTTCCAATACCTCCACACTCTTCGCAAACGGTCAAAAAGTCTCTCCAATCGGTGTAGTTTTTGCTCTTTAATTTTTCTTGTAATTGCTCTATGTCCACCAAGCAATTGCAAGTCTTAGAGGGAAAACAGTGATCAACATCAATTTGCTTAATTAGCGGCGAGTAACCGCTGTTGTTTCCTTGCGACTTAACTCGTATCAACGCATATTTGTCTGTTGCGACAATCCATTCGCCATAAACAAATGGTTTCTTGAAACATTCGGGAAATTCAGGAGCTTCGTCTGCGAGCTTCTTCAACACGCTCTTAATCTCTTTTCTCATAGATTCATCCTCCTTAATGCTCTTTAATGAATTGAATCAAATCGGGGTAATTAGCCTCGATGTAAGACAGAAAAATTTTGCGATCATCCTCTGATAAATTGTCAAATACATATTCGGCAAAATCCTCTTGTTTTGATGAAAGATTATCAAATGCATCCTCTATATTTATCTCAACTTCTGTTAGTATCATATATTCATCCTCCTTATTTCGTTTATCTGGTTAATAACTTCACCGACTGAATTGTCGGTTGAAAACTTGTGGATAAGCGTGCAGCCATTTGCAATGTACAACGATCCGTCAATAAGTCTGACGGACAGGCTTGCGCACACTTCTTTATTTCTTCTCTGCGCCCTCCGCCTCTGCTGGCGGAGGAGCCACATTCTGTATTGCTTTATCATTTTAATAGTAAGTTTACTGCGGAGAGTGCTTTTATAAGTGATTTTAAACGTTGTTTATCTATGTAGAATAGACTTCTTGCTATTTTCCCGTCTTCATACGCAGAAATCAAAACATACCCTTCATTTACCTCTATATTTATAAAAGCATGGTTATGTTTATCATCAATAATATCTAAGCTATACATTACTCTATTGTTTTTATAAAAAAGACCTCGTTGTAAAGGTCGTCGAACTGCTTGCCGAATTGCTCGGCACGCTCGGATGTCTTGAAGCAAAGGCGAGAACCGAAATACGCAAACATATTCGTAGGCGTGTAAATCGTATCCACGCACACGAACCTCGCAGTATCCTCGTCATACTTGAACCACGGAAACCACTTGTCTTGTTTCCAATCCGAATAATTTGGTACAAACTCATCTTCCTTGTTCCATGCCTGTGCGATGGTGAACAACTTGTTCAAGGCAACCAGTGCCTTGATATGTTTGGGGTTGATGTCGGTCACAAGTCTTGCAACATCTTCAAGAAGGGCAAGTCTTGCAGCATTTTCAAGATGGGCAACTTTTTCAGAATGTTTTCTCTTTACAACGTAGAAGTCAGCGTTCGGCTTGGTGCCAAGTGCTTTCCTTGCGCTCTCAAAATCCGAGATGACTTCGTTTATGTCACCGCATTCAACTTCTTCAAGGATGAAATCAAACGGTGATAAATATTTGTCACCGTCACAATTTTCGTTGTGTTTGCGGATGTAATTCATCATGCTTTCCCCAGCTTCTTTACGTGAATTGTGGATGGCTCGCATAACAGTCTGCTCGCTTCCGTCAGCGTTTTTTATAATGTACTTTTTCATTTTTTTATTGATTTAGAAATTCTAAAAGTTCTTCCGCTTGGCTGAGGGCGAAATCTGAATCGGAGCCTTCGTCGTATTCCTTGACAGTCACCCAGCCGTACCATTTTCTCACCTGCACCGCATAAGTAGTGATGCTTGACTGCACGATCGGCAGTCTGTCGCTGTGCGTGAAGCACGCATAGATTCTCGGTCTTATCCTGTATTTCATTTCTCGCCTCCTTTCGGTTCTTTGCGCTCTTCAACGACTGCGGATATAACTGCATTTATCGCGTCGCGCTCCTCTGCTGTAATGTGCCTCTGTGCATAGAGGCAAACAGCCATATATATGTCGTGACCGAGTTCTTTTTTTTCGGTCATTAGAGAATAGATGAGATGCCCTATTTCGCGTGTTGTCCCCGTAGAATAACCCCACACGTCGCTCTCTTTCTTGTCTGCTAAGATTACCACTGCTGTACGATTCTTCTGGTCTTCATCAGACCAATATTTAATACAGTTGATGATTTTTTCTGCTTCTTTCATTGTCCTTTTGTTATTAGTTTTTCTTTTAGTCCTTTTACACGCATCGCACCCAGTCTTGCGACTTCAAGTTGCTGTTCAATGGTCAGTTTTTTATGACCTTGCAGACATCTGTTCCGATAATCATCTTGTGAAACTCTGAAACCGTAAAATTGAAAGTTCAGATATTCATCGTAAAACAAGATGCCTGAATAATTCACTTTGTGTTCTTCAAGGACATCGTATGTCTCTTTCAAGTCAAATGATGCCGGAAGACAATAGTAGAAGTATTTCATCAGACCATTATTTTCGTGCTTGTGCTTCTTTTTGAAGTCTGCAACAAAGTCGCTCCATGTACGCTTTATTTCTATTTCTGTCAAGTAGCCTGATTTCGTACACACAAGCATATCACATTCGTGAAATATCGGCAGTGTACCGCTCCAACCGTTCACGTTGAAAGCAACGATGTTTCTTCTGAAGTCGAAACTGTTGTAATGCGCGAGAGCAACTTCTATTTCATACAGCGTTTTTTGCGTATTCATCGTTCTTCGTAGTTTTTGCACGGCTGTTTGCATGCTGTTATACGCCTCTGCCTGTCTTTGTTCCAATACGTTCATTGTCTTTTAGTTTTGTTAGATTATGTCAAAAATGTCCAGTTGTCTTGGTTCTGTCACTCGTCCGGAGGGGAAGAACAATTGCTCGAAGATATGTTCCATACAGGCGACCACAATTGAGTTGCCTGCGAGCTTGTATTGCTGGGACTCCGAGATGTACATCGGCTTCCCGTTCTTTCGATGACCCTTGACGTAGTTTTTTATTTTGTTGTAGTCTTCGTCGTCGACATCCATCAGACGGAAACACTCGCGCGGAATAAGTCTGCGGATGCGATATGGGAACGTGTCGCCGTAGACGTTGTTAGGTCTGGCGGACGTGAGGGTTGACCCCACGGATTCGGCGAACTCGGTCTGTAGCTCTGCGACACCGCTTTTCGCTTTGTCCTGCCTATAAGGGTGTAGATTGTTGTCCTTATCCACCGACACACCGCAAGGCTGACGGCGAACCTCCTCCGCTACTCGGCGAACCTCCTCCGCTACTCGGCGAACCTCCTCCGCCTTCGGCTCCAAGACTGCGTTTTCCTCGCCCGTGAGGAGAGTGCCGATTATGTCTCCCTTGTTGCCCTGCACTCTCCCTCGGCGAGTACGGGATGACGGCTGGGAGATGTTGACCGCACCGTACTCTTCCACCTCCGCAAAGCCTTCCCTTGTGTTGGCTTTGATGCGCAAAGGTTCAAGCAGCATATTGTCTTTCTGCACGCTTGTTATAGTGTTGGAAACACCGTCTGTTCTTGGTTCCATCTGTTGCATATATTTTCTCTGTTGTATCAGTTTATGGGATTCCCAGTCCTTTCTCTCCTTCTTCCCGTATTCGGTTCGTTTTGGAGTCAGGACGTTAGGCTCGTTACTCGGTTCTGCGACCAAATTTAAACGCGTTGCCCTTGTCAGAGCGTTTGATGTTCCATCCATTTTCGTTTCAAATTTTACACCATACTCGCCTTGTTCTCCTTTGGGTCGCCCTCTGCTCGCCACCACGAACGGCTCGGCGATAGAGACGGTCTCTCCGTGTTTGTTCATCACAGTAGGAGATACCCCCCCCCACGTTATAAACCTTGCCGCAAGCGTGGTTGCTCGGATACTTGTTCATCTCAACAATCGGCTTTGGCTCCAACACATATTGAGCAGTGTTGCCCCTTGTTCCCGTGCTGCAATGGATGGTGTTCGCTACCTCTTTCGTGTGGTAGTTCTCAATCTTTCCTTTCTTGTCGCGTGAGTAACTCACAATCTTAGGTTCTTCTTTCATCTCGATTATTTTTGGAATAAGCCCCCCACCAGTGGGGGTGGTGATGGCAAGAGAGATACCCACCGTCTTATACGTTCTATATGCCCGATGAAGACCGCTCTCCACGGTCATCACTCTGTCCGTCTTCTTCATTGCTTGAATCTTCACTAACGAAATACATACAATTGGCATTCACCCTCGCCTTGATGGTTCCGGCTATGTCGTTGACGCATTGGTTGTATGTGTCTATCCATAGCCCCCCCCCTATCAATTTTCGGAAGCATCCGCTGAAGTCGCTTGCCCCCTGTCGCTTGTTTCTTCATTTCTCATTCTGTTTTGGTCGTAATCTTCCACGATGACCACCCCCCTATATCCGTGGTTGCGGATGCATCGTGCCACTCCGTTGCAGGATATGATGTCCTCGCTTCTATATTCCGTCTTCTCGATCACTATGACCTTGTCTGTTTCCATTCTCTTCATCTGCTATAGTTACTATACTTCCGTGGTTCAGCATCACCGTCGGAGAGATTCCGTCAGTACCGATGACGATACCGCTTATCTGACTCTTCGGATATAGCCTTCCGACACGGTTTATTGTTCTTGGATGTAATTGTCGTCGCTCCTCATCACGCCTGCTTGGATTGTCTTCGCTATACCCCCCCCTCGGTGTACTCAAACTTGTGGTTGGTGGTGGTTTCGGCGTTCCATTTCAGCCGCCCCAGAATCACGTCAGTTTTAAGGTAATATCTATCCTCGACACTCTCACCGTCGTGGTATGTAACAAGTACGTCACGGAGCCGTCTTTCCAGAGGGAACGGCTGAGGAAAATCATACTTGATGCCGCTCGGGAACAACTGTGGGAACTTGGCGGACGCATCCTTGCGGATGCTTAACGCGAACACCCTCACACGGTTCTGCGGAACACCGAAATCTTTAGCGTTTATCTTCTTCCAAAATGTCCTGTAGCCTTGCTCGTCAAGGTAGTCTATCCATCGCTGGAAGTCGGGCATAAACTTCTTGGAAGCCAACGCCGCCACGTTCTCAAGCAAAAGGAATGACGGACGCTTCGTCTCTATCGCCCTCCTACACTCCCATAGCAATGATGAGCGCGAACCACTGCCTTCCCGCAAGCCTCGCTGAAGTCCGGCATTGCTGATGTCCTGACAAGGGAAGCTGTAGGTGAACAAGTCGAAGTCAGATACTCGCTCCCAATCGACCTTGCTTATGTCACCGTGGTTGCATTCGGCATACTCCGGAAACACGGCATTGTGGGCGGCGATTGCGTCATTGTCAATCTCGCTCCATCCGACAAGCTGGAAATCCGCACCGTCAGCGTGGCGCCGTGCGACTCGGCGCAGAGCCATCATCTGCGAGCCGTATCCAGCGAAAGCCTCGAATACTCTGATTCTCATATTAATTCGTTGTTTGTGCTTCCGAAGCCGCCTTTACCTCGCTCGGTCGCTTGGTTGAACAACTCTTCCTCATCCACGACCTCGACACCCTCATAGCTCACGGGAGTAAGCACGAATTGCGCCACCTTCATTCCCGGAAGGATTGTCTCGGCGCATCTTCCGACATTGATGAGATGTATGTGTATCTCGCCTTGATAGTCCTCGTCCACCACGCACGCTCCGACCACCACGCATCCACGTGTGGAGTTGGGGTTGCCTTTCAGACCTGCATATTTCATTGCCCTTGTGGACGTAGCCATAGAAGACCTGTTGTGCGCTATCAGCGCATATCCGTGCGGCACTTCCACTTTGATTCCGCTTGGTATCAGTACGTCGTCACCCGGAAGCATACTCAGCTTCATTCCGGCGGGTACGTAGAAGTCCAGCCCTGCCGAGCATTCAGTCCCTCTTGTGGGAGTCTTCACCTCCCTTATCTTCGTTATCTTCATCTGTTTCAAAAAGTCTTTTTTGATAATGTTTCTCGTTCATCCATTGCTTATAAGTCATCCTTGAGATCCACTGATCAAACCTCTCTTGGGCGGACAATGGTTCATTTGTCCATTTGTTCTTTATAAACCAGTCAATAGTCTCCACCCACTTCTTCTTCACGTATGGCCACCGCTCAATATCCTTTAGTTTTTTTTTTGTACGAGGCCATCGGACAGAGTATGCACCCGATGCGTGTATACCCTTGGTCATATAATTCACAGTGCGGCACCTTGACAACTTCGTTTAGAAACTCCCACACATTGCGCTCTGTCCAGTGTAGAATGGGCGAGATGATAATCTTGTCACGTCCACGCACACAGGCTACCATTTCCTCTTCGTGTTTTGAGAATTGATCAAAAGTCTCAGATATTTTGAAATTGCTCAACGTTATCTCGTTCCGCTTGCTGCGTCTAACCGACTCCTCTCTTCTGATCCCCACAAGAGTCACCTTGCCCACACCGCCAACCTCCTTGTATTCGGCGCAACACCACCGAACTTTTGCAGATGGTAAGATGCCTTTCTTCTTTGCCATATCGTATATGCTTATTCTCGGAGGCACGCGCACCACGTCTGGATACTGACGCTTCACGAACCGCACCACTTCGCCAGGGTCAACCGACGTAAAATTCATATATGCCTTGAATTTCACGTTTGCCATCTGCGCAAGATGAAGCAATGCCTGCGAGTCCTTGCCTCCGCTGAAAGCGAGATAAAAGCCGTCATCGGGGTCAAACCTCAGAGCCAGAGCTTCCGCCTTCCGCAACAGTGCAATGCTGTAGTCTATTTTTTTTTCTTAAATCGTTTGTCATCTGTTTCTGACGATTTTAATTGTTCTTGGATCTATTCTGACAATTCGCCCTCCCTCGTCACGCTTGCGTAGGACAGAAAGCAACTCAAGAGCCTTGCGGCGGCTTGATTTCAGGTCGGCAATAGAGTTCTCTATAACGTCGTAGTTCATAATCAGTACAGTTTATTGAGTTTGTAAGCCTTTATCACTCTTCTCACATCCCTCTGCGTCATCAGGTAATCCTTGGCGATGACACTGATGGGAATGGAAAGCATATACGCCTTGTAGACATCCTTGTGAAGAGGGAATCGGATGTCAAGCATCTCCACAATCATTTTCTGTTTGGGGGAGTAGTGCGCTATCGCGTCGCGGAAAAAATAGTCCACCGCCTCACTCTTGGCCTTGAAAGCCATCGCCTCTTCCTCCGGAGTGTAGTAGTTTTCGTTCCTCATAGCGCAGCAGTAATTTCGCCTGACGCTGAAGGTTGACCAAGCGAAGGTTGTTCTTGTCGTGGGGTATCTCCACGACCGCCCTCGCGCACCGCATCAGCAGTCTGTAGTTGTTTGTCGAGATAGTCTTCATACGCTCTTGCCTGTCCTTGCAGGTCGTTGATGGTGTGCAGGCATCGGATGATGTCGTTGAGTTCCCCTTCGTCGAGATGCGCCCAGTCGTTGGCTATCGGTCTGAGAGCCGCTTCCGCCATCAGCAGCGCAGTGAGGAACCTGCTGTTCACACGTTTATCTTTTTGAATCTGTTCTTTCATTTTTTTATGAATCTAAAATGGTAGTTGTTCCCGATTTGCCGTCACCATCGTAGCCGTTGGCATATCGGCAAGGTCGGAGAACCTTGTGTATTGCTTCTCGTAGGCGGCAATGAATGATGTCGTACCCGTGTTCCTGCCTTTAGCAACGATGATCTCCGCAGTGCCGTCGGTACTGACATTGGCGAACCTATCCTTGTAGGCAAGGTTCTTACCCTCCGTCTTGTAGTACTCGGGGCGGTAGACGAATATCACGTTGTCGGCATTCGACTCAATCTCACCGGAGCCACGCAGACGGGCGAGGGAAGGGTAGGGATTCATGCGGTCACGGCTGAGTTGGGAGAGCAGAATGATGCTCACGTCAATCTCACCGGCGAGCCGCTTCAGCGTGGCGCAGATGTCGCCAATCTCCTGCACACGGTTGTCAATCTTGCCCATAGAGATGAGCTGGAGGTAGTCGATGACAAAGAGTTTCGCCTTCTTGCGGTAGGCAAGCTGACGAATCCACGCGCATATCTTCGCCACGCTCTGCGCCTTGCGATTGAACCACATAGGCAGCGTTCCCGTCCTCTCCACTGCGGCGCCCACGCGGTTGTAATCGTCCGCTCCGAGCCGCTTGTAAAGGATGTCCGAGGAAGACACCTGCGCATAGCCCGACACCATACGTGCCGCAAGCTGCATCACCGACATCTCCAGCGTCACCACCCCCACACCGACACCCGCGGTGGCGGCATTGAGGGCGAACGTCAGCGCAAGGGAAGTCTTGCCCATAGACGTTTCGCCGGCGATGATGGTCAGGTCTGTTGTGTGCAGACCTCCGCGCTCGTCTATCCCTCTAAGTCCCACGGGGATTTCCGGTGCGTTGTGCGTCCGTGACTGATTGTCGAACACGTTGCGCATCACCTCGTTGCAAGCCTCTTCAGCCGTCACCATTTCTGTGGTGTTCGACACAAGGCAGTTGGCAATCTCCGAGTTGAGCCGCTGGAGGGTCGTCTCTGAAGGCTCGAGCGGTTGCATAAGTTTCTGCTGCGCCTCCATAATCGCGGCAAGCGTGCGCCTCCTCACAAGCAAGTCGGTCAACAGTTCGTCCGTTCCGATGGCGGAAGTCACGGGACGAGCACACTGCTCGGAGAATGCGAGGAATGCCGCCTTGTCCACCGTCATCAGCCGTGCCGTCACCGCCATCATATCGGCATCGCCTCCGTTGTTGCGGATGTACAGCATCGCCTCCCATATCGTGCGGTTCTCTGGGACGGTGAACACATCGGGGTCAAGGACATCGGCAAGGCGGTAGAACTCACCGCTGTTGGTGACGCAGGCACTAAGCAAATTGGCTTCCGCTTCCGGGTTGCATAGGCTGTTCATTCTCTGGTGGTTTATAAGTCTCTTTGAAATTCTTCATTCGTTCGTAGATGTCCTCCTCAAAGCGCGGAATGCCGAGGAAGAACGGCTTGCCGTTGCCGACATCCTGCATATAGTGCCGACCGAAGGCAGTGAAAATCTCGTCATCGTAGCCGAGAGCGGCGATGTGCGGAGCCATAAGGTCGTAGAGGAACTCGTTCCACGCCGGCGGCTGGGCAAGTTCTCCGTTGGCTCTACGGATGTTTAGGAGCGAATCAGCGTGCTTCTTCGCATCCTGCAAGGTCTTGAAGTCCTGCCCACGCTCAATCCAGCCACGCTTGATGGTGTGGATCTGCACGGCAAGTCTGTCACGGAGTAGGTTGTACTTGTAGCACATAGCCTCCACCCACATATCCTCGCCCATCAGAACGTCCTCAATCTCCGACACTGGGATAATCTCCGTTGCTGTCGGCGATGTCGGTTTTTCTCTTTCTTTTGCTACGACGTAGTCGTAGTTTTCTTTCTCTTCAGGGACTTTTTCTTCTGGGGTAGTAGGGGGTGTGGGGGGAGAGGGGG
>ULXQ01032744.1_pt1 | contig 17835 bp, 16 predicted proteins | sample 1961481 | NCBI WGS metagenome assembly ULXQ01 (sample SAMEA4835843, study PRJEB28245) | human gut metagenome | biome: gut microbiome; material: fecal sample | place: Denmark | collected 2008 | reverse complement strand
CTGCCGCACGGCGGATGAATAATTTGAAATTTTAGTGGTTGCGGCACGGATGCCGTCTGTTGGTATCAGTATTGCCAATCAACCGTAATCACGTTGCTTCATATCGTTACTTGTTATGTTACAGATACTCGTTCATGTCGAACGCTTCGTATTCCCCGCTGGTATTGCCAGTTCCGGCGGGAGCAGCCGCAGCCAGTTCCGCTTCGTTGCGTCCCAGCAGTTCCGCCACCTTTGCCAGCCCGCCGTTGATGTTCTCCACTACCGCATCGTAGAGGTTCGTCCCCTCAATCCGAGCCAGCGTCACGGCGGCTTGCCGCTGTTCCGCTTCGGTGGAGTTGTCGGCGTTCGCCGTGCGTACCGTTTCGCCCAGTTCCTCAAAGCTCACGCCCGCAGCCCTGCCCGTATCATCGTACCCGTCCATGTACCCGGATATTTCCTCGTCCTCGTAATCGGGCTCGTCATCCCCGTAGTCGGGCGTTTCGTCCGGTTGTCCGGCAGCTTGCGCCCCAAAAATAGTATCATTTTCAGCCGCTTGCGGGAGGTGTCCCGATTTGTCCTGCACTGTCCCGATTAGTCCACCCTTGTAGCGGCTCTCGCCTATCAGCGTGTAGCCGTCCGCCTGACTTTCGGGAACGGTTTTATCATTTGTTCCCTTTTCGGAACGCCTGTTGTCCGCATGGCGATACCACAGCCACAGGGCGATATAGTACACCAGAAGCCCGGTAAGTATGCAATAGGTTACCATAGTCAGACAGGCTTTTGGAAGTGGCTTTCGTACAAGGCGTTTATCTCGTCTTGGTACTGTTCGAAGTGCCGCAGCAGAATATTTTCCACGTAGCTGCTTACCGTCACCTTGCGCCCGCCTATCACCGTCACGATACGCATCAGTTTCTCGTGGGTGGCTCGGCTCACGTACAAGGGTTGTCGGTCTGTCAGTTCCACTTTCTGGAAGTAGGTTTCCCGGTAATCTCCCGTACAACCCTTGCGCCTGCGGGGTGTCGGTTTCTCCATCCGTACCGTTTCCGTTTGTTGTCCCTCTTGGGGGATGCCCGTTTCGCCGCCGGGGTTCGGTATGTCCTCCGGCTGCTTGTCCTGCTTGGTGGGGACACCCTGCGAGATAAGTTCCCGCATGAAATCCTCGTCTATTTTCGGCAGAGTGCCGTTTTGCTTTGCCATATCATTGTAATTTAATGTAATACATCATTTCTGTTATCAGTTCTTCCAAGTTGCTGCCCCTTACCAGCGGGCGGCTGGCGGGAAAGAGCGTGGAGCGGAACACCGCTTTCCTGTCCGTCACCAGTTCTTTTTTGTAGCGTTTGGTGTCGGGGATAAAGGTTTTCATCAGCGGCAGTTCCAGTTCCTTTATCGTCTTGTCATAGACGGCATAGAGGTCGGTTTTCTCCCGACCGTCCACCATGTTCCAGAAGAGGTACAGCCCGGCAAGTCGGCAGGCTTCATTCCTCACCAGCAGCTTTTGGATAGCCACCGCAAACGACAGGCTGCTTTCAAGAACCACCTTATCGGCGGAAATCGGGGTAAAGATATAGTCCATGCCCGCAAGGGAGTTTATCACGCCCTCGCTGTTCACCGTGCCCGGCAGGTCAAAAAACACGATGTCCGGCACGTGTCCGGCTTCTGCCGTATATCCGTCAGCGGTGGCTATTGCCTTTTCGGGCGAACTGCACAGCACCGGGTAGGCTTTCTTCCCCAGACGGGTGAACTGTTCATACGCCATGCGCTTGTAATCCTCGTCCGCCCCGACCTGTTCGGCATCACGCTTGCGCATCCCGGCAATGGAGTGTTGTGGGTAGTCGCAATCGACTACCGCCACATCGTAGCCTTTGAGGTAATAGAGGTAACTCGCCGCAAGCACGGTAAAGGTGGTTTTGCCGACCCCGCCCTTCTGGGTGGAAAAGGCGACATAAAGGGGTGTTTTCTCGTTTTCCATATTGCTTCCGTTCATTATTGGTTGATATATTTGTTTATTGCTTCCAATCATTCAGGCTTTCCATATTGCAGGCTTGAAATATGGAAAGACTGCTTTATTTCAATCTTGCTTTCCTGCTTTCATTCTTTTTTGAAATCCAACAATCACGTTTTCTTGAAATCCTGCTTTCAACCGTTCTTGCCTGATTGAAATGTGTCTTTCAATCTTGCTTTCAATCTTGAAATCTTATGCAAATAAAAGGAGAAAAAACGTTCGTTTTTAGATGTGTCCCGATTTGTCCTTTCGTGTCCCAGTTTGTCTACCAACTGCCTATTTTACAGCATTATAAATCACCGTTACTTTGCAGTGGAGTAACGAGCCGCAAGGGGTAAAGACGTGTAACGGTGCTGGTGAACGGCAGGGCTTGCCGCCTGATGCAGACCCCAATCCGTCCCGGACGGATTTTCGATTTTCGCCAGAAAATAGCAAGGTGTGTTTCGTGGCACACGAAACCGTTTTCCGTGCCTGAAAACGCCTTGCCCCTTGCGGGGTAAAAACCACTCCGAAGTCGTGATTTTTTAATTCAAGGAAGTATGGAAACAAGGAAAAACAGCAAGGGCGGTCGCCCCGCCCTCCAAGACCCGGCGAAACATCGCCATGTCCTTTACCTGAACGACCGGGAGAACGCCCGCTTCCTCTCGCAGTGGGAGCAGTCGGGCGTTTCGAGCAAGTCCCGTTTCATCGCCGCACGTATCTTCGGCGAGCCGTTCCGGGTGGTGAAAGTGGACAAGTCGGCGGTCGAGTATTGCGCCCGACTGACCGAATTTTATGCACAATTCAGAGCGGTAGCAGTCAATTACAACCAAGTGGTAAAGGCTCTAAATAGTAACTTTTCGGAGAAAAAGGCACTCGCTTTTCTCTATAAACTGGAGAAAGCGACTACCGAACTGGCTATGTTGAACCGTCAGGTTATCGACCTGACAAACGAGTGCAGGGAACTATGGTTGCCAAAATAAGTACGGGAAGTTCCATGTTCGGCGCACTGGCATACAATCAGGAAAAGGTGGACAACGGGGAAGCGAAGGTGCTTTTCTCCAATAAAATGCTGTTGGACGAGGACGGGCATTCCAGCATCGGCGGGTGTATGCGCAGCTTTGAAATGCAGATGCCCGTCCATTTGTCCACCAAGAAGCCGATATTGCACATTTCCATAAACCCGCACCCGGAAGACGTGCTTTCGGACAGCCAACTTTCCGACATCGCACGGGAGTATATGCGGAAGTTGGGCTATGGCGACCAGCCTTATTTGGTCTATAAACACGAGGACATCGACCGCCACCATATCCACATCGTGGGCTTACGGGTGGACGAAAACGGCAAGCCGCTGAATGACAGGTTCGAGCACCGGAGAAGCAAGCAGATTACCCGTGAACTGGAACGGAAATACAACCTGCATCCGGCGGAGAGAAAGGAGCGTGCCGAACGCCCCGAACTTAAAAAGGTCGATTACGCAGCCGGGGACGTGAAGCACCAGATTGGCAATACCGTGAAAGCGGCTTGTTACGGCTACCGCTTCCAGTCGTTCGGGGAGTACAGGGCGTTGCTTGCCACCTGCAACGTGTGCGCCGAGGAAGTCAGGGGGAAAATAAACGGCAGACCCTATCAGGGCATTGTCTATTCCGCCACGGACGATAAGGGCGAAAAGGTGGGCAACCCGGTAAAGGCATCCCGCATCGGCAAGTCGGTAGGCTACGAAGCGGTGCTGTGCAGGATGGAAAAGTCTGGCAAGACGATTAAGGACGGGAAGCTGAAAGAGCGTACCCGGAAGATTGTCGCCGCAGCCATGCAGACCGCCCGTAACCGACAAAAGTTTGAACAGGAACTGAAACGGCAGGGCATTGACGTGGTGCTCCGGCAGAACGACAGCGGGCGCATCTATGGCGTTACGTTCATCGACCACGACAGCCGGGTGGTATTGAACGGTTCACGTTTGGGCAAGGAGTTTTCGGCGAACGTGTTCAATGACCTGTATTCGGATGTCCAAACGGGACAGACCGAAAGCGTTGCTCCGCAGCGGGGACAAGGGCAGGACTTCACGCAGCAGCCGCATACGGCGGCACGGCTTCCGGTCAGCGGACTGGGCGGGTTGTTCGGCGGATCTTCCATAGGAGAAGAACCGCCGCAGGACACCGCCGGGCAAAAGAGAAAGAAGAAAAAGAAGCGCACAAGACGCATCGAATAACTTAAAAACATACGACTATGCAACAGGAAGATGATTTGAGGGGGCTTGCAAGGGTCATGGACTTTATGCGGGCAATCAGTATTTTATTCGTGGGAATAAACGTGTACTGGTTCTGTTACTCCAGCCTGAAAGGATGGGGAGTAACCTTTGAGGTGATTGACAAGATTTTGTGGAACTTCCAGCGTACCACCGGGCTGTTCTCGTCCATGCTGTGGACGAAACTTTTTGCGGTGGTGTTTCTCGCCCTGTCGTGCATCGGGACAAAGGGGGTGAAGAACGAGAAGATAACTTGGACGAAGATACATTGCTGCCTTGCGGTGGGCTTCGTCCTGTTCTTCCTGAACTGGTGGCTGCTGGAACTGCCCTTGCCGCATACGGCGGACACGGCATTTTACATCGCCACGCTGTCTGCGGGCTATATATGCCTGCTCATGGCGGGTACATGGATGTCCCGCCTGTTGAAGAACAACCTTATGGATGATGTCTTTAACACCGAGAACGAGAGTTTCCAGCAGGAAACCCGGCTTATCGAGAACGAGTATTCGATAAACCTGCCCACACGTTTCTATTATAAGAAGAAATGGAACAACGGCTGGATAAATGTGGTGAACCCGTTCCGTGCCAGTCTTGTGCTGGGCACGCCGGGAAGCGGAAAGTCATACGCAGTGGTAAACAATTACATAAAACAGCAAATCGAGAAGGGTTTTGCACTCTACTGTTATGATTATAAGTTTCCCGACCTGTCGGAAATAGCATATAATCATTTGCTCACGCATTTGGACGGCTACAAGGTCAAGCCCAAGTTTTACATTATCAATTTTGACGACCCACGCAGGAGCCACCGGTGCAACCCGATAAACGCCAGCTTCATGTCGGACATAGCGGACGCTTACGAAGCCAGCTACACGATAATGCTCAACCTCAATCGCAGTTGGATAACCAAGCAGGGCGACTTCTTCGTGGAAAGCCCGATTATCCTTTTGGCGGCTATCATTTGGTATTTGCGCATCTATCAGGGCGGCAGGTATTGCACGTTCCCCCATGCCATTGAACTGTTGAACAAGAAATACGCTGATGTGTTCACGATTTTGCGCAGCTATCCCGAACTGGAAAATTATCTTTCCCCGTTCGTGGACGCTTGGGAATCAGATGCCCAAGAGCAGTTGCAGGGGCAGATAGCGAGTGCCAAAATACCGCTTTCACGTATGATAAGCCCGGCACTTTACTGGGTAATGACGGGCGATGATTTCTCGCTGGATATAAACAACCCGAAAGAGCCTAAAATACTGGTTGTCGGCAACAATCCCGACCGCCAGAACATCTATTCGGCGGCACTGGGATTGTATAACAGTAGAATAGTGAAGCTGATAAACAAGAAAGGTCAGCTTAAAAGTTCGGTGATTATAGACGAGTTGCCCACTATCTATTTCCGTGGTCTTGACAACCTGATTGCGACCGCCCGAAGCAACAAGGTGGCGGTTCTGCTGGGCTTTCAGGATTACAGCCAGCTTACCCGTGACTACGGGGACAAGGAAAGCCGTGTGATACAAAATACGGTAGGCAACGTGTTTAGCGGTCAGGTGGTCGGGGAAACGGCAAAAATCCTGTCGGAGCGTTTCGGGAAGGTGTTGCAGAAACGGCAGAGCATGACAATCAACCAGCGGGAGAAGTCCACCTCGATAAGCACCCAGATGGACAGCCTGATACCTGCCAGCAAAATATCCAACCTCACGCAAGGCATGTTCGTGGGGGCGGTGGCGGACAACTTCGATGAACGGATAGAACAGAAGATTTTCCACTGTGAAATCGTGGTGGACAACGAGAAGGTGAAACGGGAAACTGCCCGTTACGTGAAGCTGCCGCAGATTATCGACTTCACCGACAAGGATGGCAACGACCGGATGCAGGAGGAAATACAAGCCAACTACGAACGCATCCGTCAGGAAGTCCGGCAGATTGTCGAAGACGAGATAACCCGTATCAAGAATGACCCGGAGCTGTGCCATTTGATTAAGGAGGAGGAAGAATAACCGATATTCTTTCCTGACACACAGTATTTTTGCTAATTTTGCAGACAAAGAAATGATTATGAATGAGAACCAAAATATAGAATGGAAAGAAAGCTGGCGGGACGACTATCTGAAATGGATATGTGGTTTTGCCAATGCCGCAGGCGGCAAGATATATATAGGCATGAATGACAGCGGGCAGGTGGTCGGTGTTGCCGATGCCAAGAAGCTGTTGGAGGACATACCGAACAAAGTCCGTGATGTGCTGGGTATCATTGTGGACGTGAACCTGTTGGACAAAGACGGGTTGGAGTATGTGGAAATTGACGTGCCGCCTTATTCGAACCCTATCAATTATAAAGGTCAATACCATTACCGCAGCGGCAGCACGAAACAGGAGTTGAAAGGTGCGGCATTGAACCGCTTTATCCTGCAACGTACAGGCAGGCATTGGGACGAGTTTCCCATAGAAAGAGCCAAAATAGAAGAACTGTCGGAAAGCGCATTGAACCGTTTCCGTAAGGAAGCGGCAAGGAGCGGACGGGTGGACGAAGGTGTTTTGAAAGATAAGGCCGAACACCTGCTGCATGATTTACGTCTGATAGACGAGGACGGACATTTGAACCGTGCAGCACTGCTGCTGTTCCATCCCGACCCTGAAAGGTTTGTGTTCGGTGCATATATAAAGATTGGTTTCTTCCGGGATGACAAAGGCAATCTGGAGTTTCAGGACGAAATTCACGGTGCTTTGATGGAGCAGGTGGACAAGGCTATGGATTTGATAAAAAGCAAATACCTGATTTACCGTATCTCATACGAGGGAATTTCCCGGCGTGAAACGCCGCAGTTCCCAGTAGAAGCCATCAGGGAATCGTTGATGAATGCCGTAGCACATAAGGACTACGCCAGTGCCGTGCCCGTTCAGATTAGCGTATTTCCCGACCATATCACTTTTTGGAACGCCGGGCAGTTGCCGGAGAACTGGACTACCGAAAGGCTTTTTGAAAACCATCCATCCTCTCCATATAACCCGTTAATCGCCAACGCATTTTTCAGAAGCGGGGACATCGAAAGCTGGGGACGGGGCTACAAGCGTATCTTGGAAGCGGTCAGCGCATACAAATTGCTGCCGCCCCGACTTGAAATGTTAAGCGGTCTGATGATTACCTATTATACCGATATACGTTCTCAACTGCTGGCGCAGCGGGTGGATGAAAGGTATATTCCTGTTATAGAGTATGCAGCCAAGAACGGGCGTGTGACAAACTCGGACGTGCAGGAAATTTTGGGAGTAAGCAAACCGACAGCTTCCCGCATACTCCAGCAAATGAACGGCTGGCTGGATATGCAGGGAAAAGTGGGTAAGGGAACTTATTATACACCTAAATGGCTCACTAACGTATCACGGATATAATGCCGTTTTTTGCAAAATGCTGATTATTAGCCGGAAGAGACATGATTAAATGGCTCATAAATGGCTCATCAAAAGAGAGTGATTGACTTCGCTCTCTTTTTTTATGCCCTTTTTAATTCTCCAATCATCAGTTGGAGATTTATCCTACCCGGACAAACCGGGACACCGCAGGACAAATCGGGACACTCATTGCCGCCTGTCAAAATATAGCATATTTAGTCGTTACCTTTGGACGGGAATAATCCCGTAACCACTAAAATTCCAATTATTTATGGCAAACAGAATGAACCCGTCCGCAGAGGGGCAGGAAAAAGACGTGCTGCTGGTCTTGGATAAACAGCAGGGGAAAGTGAGTGCCGTTAAAGGTATCGACAACGAGGGCAATTTGCAGACCGTAGAACCGACCCAATCCCATAGCGGTGAGTTTATGCAGGTGGACAGGAACAGCGATGTGTTCAGCAACTTCATTTCCAATTTTTTCCGCAGGTATCAGGACACGGAGGGACTGGCTTTGTTCCGCAGCAAGGCTATGGAAGCGGAACAGGACGCAAAAGCTATCGAGGACAACCACCGCAACCCCACGCCGGAGGGCGACAGACGGGTGGAAATGTTGCGAGTTCCGAATCCCGACAATAACGGGGGCAGGCAGGACTACCGTTTCGACCCGGCTAAAATCAACTGGGAGGACTTGAAGAAAGTCGGCATTACCGCCGACACTTTGAAAAACACAAAGGATTTCGACAGGGTGATGCGTGGCTACAAATCCCGCAACACCTATACCGTTTCGGGGACGGTTGGCGGTTTCTACCTTAAACCTACCGATGTCAAGCTCTCTTTCTATCAGGCAAAGGACGGGACGGTAGTGCCTAAGCTGCACGGCGTGCAAATGGATGAAAAGTTGCTTCAACGCCCGTATAACGGGCACGAATTTTCCAAGCAGGAACAAGGCAACCTGCTGGGAACTGGCAATCTGGGCGGTATTATCCAAATCAAAGACCCGAAAAACGGGGAGCAAATCCCCGTGTTCGTCAGCCGGGACAGATACACCCATGAACTGGAGTACATGCGGGCAGACAAGTGGAAATGCCCCGATACCGTTTGTGGCGTGAAAGTAAGCCCGGAACAGAAAGCCGCTTTTGAAGCTGGGAAACCCGTCAAGATGGAAAACCTGCAATTCAAGGACGGGACGAAACGCAGTGCCTATCTTCAAGTCAGCGCAGTGGAGCGTGGCTTGGAGTTCCTGCCGAGGTCTGCCGTCCAGTTCTTGCAGCAGGGGCAGCAGCCCGCACAGCAGCAGGTCACAGGATTAAAGGACGGCAAGGGTGTGGAGTTCAACGGTCATGTGCAGCCCGGAGTACAGGGCAAATCCTCCGGCAAGGTGCAGCCGAAAGATGTTATCCCCGTTTCCGAGAGCCGGACGCAGGTAGCGGTCAATTCTGGAGGAAAGACCGATGAAGCAACCAAACAGACCAAAGAGCCGCTGAAACAGGGACAACAGAAACCCACCGCCAAGCAGAAAGAGAAACAGGAAAAAGCACAGGACAAGAGCCTGAAAACGGACAAACCCAAGAAGTCCAGAGGGATGAAAATGTAGTACCTACCATTAAAAAGTGAAGAATTATGATTGCATTGATAGCGGAAAAGCCCAGCGTGGCAAAAGACATCGCCCGGATTATCGGGGCGACACAAAGGAATGACGGGTATCTGTCCGGCAACGGGTACATGGTGACATGGGCGTTCGGGCACTTGATACAGCTTGCCATGCCCGAAGCCTACGGCGTGGCAAATTTTCGCAGGGAGAGCCTGCCCATACTTCCGTCCGATTTCCGGCTAATCCCCCGTCAGGTGAAAGCCGAGAAGGGCTACAAGGCAGACCCCGGCGTGTTGAAACAGTTGAAAGTGATTAAGGAGGTGTTCGACCAGTGCGACAGGATTATTGTCGCCACCGATGCCGGGCGTGAGGGGGAATTGATTTTCAGGTATATATTCCATTACCTGAACTGCCGCAAGCCTTTTGTCCGGCTGTGGATAAGCAGCCTTACCGACAAGGCTATCCGTGAGGGGATGGACAATTTGCAGCCGGGCGGACGTTACGATAACCTCTACCTCTCCGCCAAGTCCCGTAGTGAAGCCGACTGGCTGATAGGGATAAACGCCACCCAAGCGTTGAGCGTAGCCGCCGGACAGGGCGTGTTCTCGTTGGGCAGGGTGCAGACACCCACGCTCGTGATGATATGCAGCCGTTTTTTGGAGAACAGGAATTTTGTCCCGACCAAGTTTTGGCAGCTCAAAGCGGCGACCGCCAGCGAGGGAATAGGTTTCACCGCCCAATCGACCGACAAGTGGGAACAGCAGTCCGATGCCATAGCCGCCCTGCAACGGGTAAAGGATACCGGGCAGCTTGTGGTGAAGTCTGTTGAGAAGAAAGAAACCAGCCAAGAACCGCCCCTTTTGTACGACCTTACCACATTGCAAAAGGAAGCGAATACGAAGCTGAATTTTTCAGCGGACAAGACGCTTTCGATAGCACAAAGCCTGTATGAAAAGAAAGTGATGTCCTATCCGAGAACCGGAAGCCGTTATATTTCGGAGGATGTTTTCGAGGAAATGCCGGAACGCATCGCACTGTTGGGAAAATACCCCCGCTTTGCCGGATATGCCGCCAGCTTGAACAGCAACACACTGAACCGCCGCAGCGTGAATGACGGCAAGGTAACCGACCACCATGCCTTAATCGTTACCGAAAACCTGCCCGATGAACTTTCCGAAGATGAAAGGGCGGTCTATGAACTGGTAGCCGGGCGTATGCTGGAAGCCTTTTCGGACAAATGCGTGAAAGACGTTACCACCGCTGTATTGTCCGCCGGAAATACCGATTTCACCGTAAAAGGGGCGATAATGAAAGAAGCCGGATGGCGGGCTGTGTTCAACGAACAGGAAGCAGGCGAGGACGGAGAAGCTGCCGGACTGCCACAGCTTCAGGAGGGAGAAACCTTGTCGCTCTCCGGCGTGGATCTGCTCGAAAAGCAGACCAAGCCGAAGCCGCTGCATACGGAAAGCAGCCTGCTTGCCGCAATGGAAAATGCGGGCAGGGAACTGGAGGATGCCGAGTTGAAAGCCAGCCTGAAAGATGCCGGGATAGGTACGCCAGCCACTCGTGCGGCGATTATAGAAACACTGTTCGCACGCCAGTACATCGTGCGTGAGAAAAGGAATATTATACCCACAGAAAAGGGACTTGCCGTTTACAGGATTGTCAAGGACAAGAAGATTGCCGATGTCGAAATGACGGGTATGTGGGAAACCGCCCTTACCAAGATAGAAGCGGGCTGCATGGATGCCGACACATTCAGGAAAGGCATCGAGGTCTATGCCGCCCAAATCACGGCGGAACTGCTTTCCGTACAACTGTCCATTGCCGGAGGTGAAACCTGTCCCTGTCCGAAATGTGGCAGCGGACGCATCCTGTTCTACCCGAAAGTGGCGAAATGTTCCAACGTGGACTGTACGCTTACCATATTCCGTAACAAGTGCGACAAGCAACTGACCGACAAGCAGGTTGTCGAACTGGTGACGAAGCGGAAGACCGGGTTAATCAAGGGCTTCAAGGGAAAGAACGGCAAGGTTTTCGATGCTTCGCTGGTACTGGACGAACAGTTCAATGTCGCTTTTTCATTCCCTGAAAAGAAAGGAAAGCCGAAGAAATGACTTATCTTTACCGCTGAAATTTCATTGTGATGGGTTTTTAAGGCTTATGATAATTGAAATTTTAGTGGTTGCGCCCGGAGGGAAACCGGGCGCATTTGTTATATGTTCCCGTCAAACAGGTAGGTCGAAAGGACAATTCCGTTTCCTAATACGTTACTTTCCGACAACTTCCACTGCGAGCCGAATGTTTCCCCGACAAAGCCGATGCCTTTGCCTATCATGACGGGAACGGTATAGATTGTCAGACTGTCCAGCAGTCCGGCTTTTACCAGCGAGGTAATCAGTTTTCCGCCACCCACCACCAGTATGTCATGCGTTTGTTTCAGTTCATAAACCTTTTGCAGCGGTTCTTCGGTCAGGAACTCCACCTCGTAGTCCGGCGTTACGTTGGTGTCGTAGTGTGACACCACAAAAGACCGCTTGCTTTTGTGCGGCCACCCGCCCCAGTGTTCAAAGATGTAGTTGTAGGTGTTCGCTCCCATGAGCAGGCAATCCGCTTCCAAGTATTGCTTGCCAACGATGTTTTTTATTTCACGGGGTAACCAGTCCAGTTCCTTGTCTAAGGTGGCTGTATGTCCGTCAAGAGATACGGCGATGTGCGCTTTTATTTGTTTCATACTATCAGGTATTTAACAGTTTAGTATTCGTATTCAACTGTCCGCCAGTACCTAAAAAAGAAGCGTGAACTTACACTGCTCCACTACGAGGTACTGGCATACCTAAAGAAACGAAACAGGCAAGCCCACGCTATGACAAAGCATAGCATAGACATTGCGCTGAAAATCCCGTTTCTTTTGAAAAGTGCCAGTTTTCGTAGTGAGATATTCGGCGAACGAATATGTTATATATAAAGACGAAATCACAGTCAAAGCTGTTCAATCGCCGTTATTCTCTTATGTTATTTCTGCAAAAGTAGTGAAAATCATTGAGAAATCATGGCATACAATAAAAAAATTCTGCCGTGTTATCACAACAGGGCAGGACAAGGTTAATTGAATGATGACAAAAAACACTGTCTAATCCGTGCGCTCACGAATAAGCCTGTGTATGTCGCTTGCCCGATAGTAATATTTTCCATCCAGAAGAAGATAGGGCAATATGCCTTTCTTCCGGTAACGCTGCAAGGTCTTGACGCTCACTTTGAGCATAAAGCACAAGTCCTGATTGTCGAGCAGCTTTTCACCGTTCAGGCAGTTGTGACTGTTCATCAGACGGTCTATCTTTTTATCCTGCATGTCGAGCCTGTCCATGATACGCTCCATCCATGCCACGAAGTTGTCATTGTCTATATACATAAGCTACCCCCGATTGAAATTAAATGAGACCTATCATAAAATAACTCTGGTTTGCCGGGTCTTTCAGGATGATTTCTTTCTCCCGCATGAAACGGATATAGTTCTTGGCTGTCCGCTCCTTGATGTCCAGTACCTGTTGCAACTGTTCGCAAAGGTCTATGTAGGTGATGTGTGTCTGCCGCCCGAAAATGTCACGGGCTACCCCCACCAGTTCCCTTTCCTTGCGCTTCTCTTTTTCTTCACGTGGCTTTTCGCCCCGGTACGTGTGCATCCCGGCTTTCTTGTCCCATGCGAAAAGCATCAGCGGCACGTCCAGCGGGCTTCCGTCCCTTACTTTCAGGGCTTTCACTACCGATTGCGTGGGTTCATCGTCTTTCTCGATTGACAGGATGGTAGCTGCCTTCCTTTGCAGTTCGCTTCCCAGATGTCCACGCAGCTTTAATCCGTTCGGGACAAAATGAAGCACGCAAAGTATGCAGGTGTTGTAGATACCTGCCAACCGATACAGTTCATCTATTACTGCCACGCTTTCCGCTTCATCGTTGGCACTCTTTACGAGGTCGGCGATGCCGTCAATGACAACCAACTGGATGCCGCCATACTGGTAGTAGAACTTATCCATGCTTTGTATTATGGCGTTCAACCGTTCCTTTCGGGACATTCCCGTAAGGCAGAACGCTTTCAGTTCTTCCGGCTTTTCCTTTTGCCCCGCACGTGCCAGCAGGTTGCTTACGTTCTTGAAAAGCTGTACTTCCGACTGTTCGGTATCATAGAACAAGACCGCCTTGTGCCTGTCGTTTGCGGTTATTCGTATGCCCAGCGTGTCTGTTTCCGTATCGGGAGGGCTGATACAGCCTGCCACGATTGCGGCTACATAGTTGCTCTTGCCCGTTCCCTCGCCCCCGGTGATGCCGAACAGGTTGCCTTGTGTTCCCAGTGGAACATCACCCGCCGAAATGATGACCTGTGCTTTGACGGGCGGGTTATTGAAGTCTATCTCGCATGATTTAAGCATAATCAGTGTGTCGCTATATAGGTCGTCTAAAAATCTGATAAACAGTTTCAGGAAATCTTCACGGGTGTTACCCGCCCTGAAATAATCCGATATGTCCTTTTCCTCTTTCGTGCCCGGAAGCGGTAGAGAAAGGCGTTTCACGCCAAATTCCCCCAGCAGTCTTTCCTGCCTGCTTGAACTCTCCCTGCCTGTCTTGTCCATGTCGAAAAGCAGGACAATGTGCTTGAAACGGAACGTCAGCCGATAAACCAGCGTGGACGGTATCATTACCGTTTCACTGTTGAAGCAGATGGCATGAAAGCCATGTGCCGCCAGTGAAAGTACGTCCTTCTCGCCACCCGTGATAAACAATGTGTCACCTTTGGCGGGCAGTTGCTCCAATCCGAAACAGTAGTTTTCCCCGAAGCTGCCGCCATATAGGAAACGGGGTGTGGAAAAGGGACGGTACAGCTTAATGTACTGTTTGCCCTTGTAGCCGTATATCGGTTCTGCCGCCGATGAAATGTAGGTGTATGGCTTTCCCTCTGCCGTTTCGCTGCTGTATTCCCGGAGTGAGCAGACCTTGTAATGCTCCAGTACTTCGGGAGTGATGCCGTACTGCCGCCAGTATTCCATTTCTGCGGTGGAAAATTTCTGTTCCCTGAACTGGTAAGGCTTGACAGGCTTTTCGGGCGATTCAACAGGTGTGTTCGCCGCAAGACGTTTGTCAGTAGTCTGGGATATAGGAACGGGTGTCCCGGAAGATAAGCCCAGCCCCAAGTCCCGGTCGATGGTTTCCAGTATCTCGATGAAGTCCAAAGCCCGGTTACAGTCCAGCCCTTTCAGTTGCCCCACGAGGAAAAAGCAGTCGCCGCTGTAATTGTCGTTGCCGAAGTCTTTCATCTTGTACATACCGCTATGGCGGTCGAAGTAGATGTTGCAGGATGCTTTTCTATCTTCGTATAAGGGATTAAGGAAATGCCTGCCTATCCGCCATTCACCCGGTAAATAATGCTTGAAAACGGATAAGCCGTTATTTGTTCGGCTTAGTATTTCTTCTTTCTTTAACATATTGATGATGGTTGGTTATCAGGTCGTTTATATATTCCTTGTCCCGTTTTATCAGGCGTTCTTCCAGCAGACGTTTTATTTCCTTGATTTTGTAGAAATAATGCCCTTTTATATCGGAATAGGAAACCAGTCCTGCCGCCCGCAGGCGTTGCAGTGTACGGTCGCTGATTTTCAGGAATGTGCATACTTCGTAACTGTCCACCCAAATTTCATCTTCATCGGGTTTGCCGGAATCCAAATGGTTGAAGATGTAATCCGCTATGGCGGTAATCTTGTTGTCAAGCTCCTTGTAGGCTTTTGACTCGAATGTTATTATTTCCATATCGCTAACTAATTGGTTCGCTGCAAAATTCGGGGTTGCAGAAAAATAAATCGCCACAGGCGAACCCACCTGTGGCGAAATAAATTTTGTTAAAATGAAATTGCTCAATCCTGTTCTTCCATACGTTGCAGCAAGCGTTCTTTCAGCATGGAAAGGAAGCTGGTACGGTCTTTCATCTTGGCTTTCAATTCCATGTAGGTATGGTAGAAATCCCCCAAATCTATATCCAGCATTTCTTCAAAGTAGGCTACAATGTCCTTTATGTCAGCCGTTCCCTTGTTCAGACAGCCTGCCGTGTCCAGTGAGTAGATAAGTTCCACCAATGACCGTTTCGTGCCAGTCCAGCGTATGGGCTTCCCTGTAAAATTATTCTTTATCCCTTGCCGTTGTTCCCGCCGTTCCAGTTCGTTCAGCCTGTTTGTCAGGTATATTTCCAGCAGTTGGTTCGCTCTGATTTTGGCGACCTTGAAATCGTAACTGGTGCTGAACTGTGGGTCTGTTTCATAGTAGAAGTTATCTACAATTATCTGTATGTCAGGTTTCCCACGCAGGAAGTATTTGCTATCCAAGTAGGTGGCATCTGTGCGGTAATATTCGTGGAAACTCAAATTGCGGTGGAAAAATACGGAAAGCCTGTGGGTTTCAGAAAGGATAAATTCTTTCTGGACTTCCATGCTGCCGCTTGGAAAACGTAGTTCTATCCGATAGACAGTATTGTAATAGATGATTTTGCTTACTATGAGCGGCTTTTGAGCTTTGAAGAAATGTATTTCTTCTTCCGGGCTTTCAAAGCGGTAAGCCATGATAAAGGCTTTCAGTTTCTCCAGCACGCCTTGCAGGTAGTCCACAACCATCTTGCATAAGGACAGGATGTCAGGCGCTTTTTCCTCATAGTCACGTATCTGTAATTCTGTTTGTTGCAGGAGTTCCGCAAAATATGTTTTCAGGGGCTTTATATTTTCCATAACTTTGAACCATTATTTGATGCAAAGTTACAACCGACTGAAAATCATTTTATTCTTCGTTTTTTACATTACATTCTTATATCTGTGCATTTTCTTGTTTCCTGCGCTTTCCTTCGGATTTCTCCCGGTGTATCAAGCAGGTAAGCCCGGCAAAAGTCGTTCAGGTTCGATGTGGATGCGAATCCGGTTGTAAACGCTACTTCGGTAAGTGTGAAGCTGGTATTCATCAGGTAATGTTCCACGTCTTTTGCCCGTTCCTTTATAACCCACTGTTTGGCGGTATATCCGGTAACCTTTTTCATCTTACGCCGGAAAGATCCGTATTCCATACCGCACTTTTCGGCAAGCTCTTCGGCATTATATATTTTATAACCTTTCATCCGAACCATTTCGATGAATGTTTGCTTGCCCAGTTCCGGCAACATTCGTTCAGCGTGACGCAATTCCTGTTCCGTAATCAGCAGACGGTTGTCCCTCACCGGATTTCTTCGTAGCAGATGGAAAGCATGACATACGGTATTATATATGTTGCAGAGGTATTGCCGTCCCGGTCGCATCCAGTGGAGGGCATCACAGTAGGCGGTCAGCTCCGGGATGTCGTTCCGCTTGCGGTGTTGTTCAGCCAGTTCGTCCAAGATGGCATAGTGCGTGGTGGATATGCCAAGCAGGACAATGATTGCCTTGTAGTCCTTGTATGCCGCCAGTGTCGGGGTTTCCGGCAGGCTTCGGAGCGTGTCACACACGTAACCGCACAGACGTTCGTCCTTGCTGAATGTTTCCAGTTTCAAATAGTTGTCCATCTTCCGGTTGTTGTGTAACAACCATGTTACCTTGTTGTCCAATTCCTTGCTGGATGTTTCTAACTCCGTTTCAGGAGCGGGCAGCAGTAGTGATGTAATTCGATGTTCCATATCTTCTATTATTGTTGTTTCTTCCACACATACTTCTTTTCTGTTAAAAGATTGGATGAACGGAAATAATCATCCACCACTTCATTCGTTTGCCTTGAAGAAAACAGTGCTTCTTTATGGGAAAAATCCGCAAGTTGATAGGTGCTGTTTTTAATAGATAAACATATCCGGATTTTCTCTGTATCAATTCTACTCATTTGCAAGATATGTCCATTGGCGTTGTTCTTCACAAACAAGAGAATTTTTACATTCCAATATTCTGAGGAAAGTAACTCTTTGACTTGTTTGGCGTCTGCATGACCGATAATAATGTTTTCCACTTCTCCCATTGAAATGGAAAAGCCTTTCTGCCTGTTCTGCCACCTCCATAAGAGGGTGTAAAAAAGCATGCCAACAGCTATCATAAGAACTCCATATCCGTTGATTGTCCCTTCCAACTTATCGCCATAGCGACCGCCCCAAATAGTTCCGTGACTGCTGCCGCCCGAAACCAGAAGATATGCCGCAATGCCAAACATGACAACCGTACAAATCACTAACAAATAGAAAGAATGTTTTTTTGTTCCGTTCATAATTTTGGGGGCTTCGTTATAATGGTTCAGCAGGGAATGGCTTGTCCGTTATCCTGCGTTGTTAGCATTATTTTTTTGTTGTTCCGTCCATTAAAAGCAAATCTTCTACTTCTTTTGCACCTATTTCCTTTGCTAAAGCAAGAGGGGTGTTGCCGTTACTATCTTTTATATTAAGATCTGCATGATATTCTAAAAGCAACTTTACCAATTCAATGTTATTATTGGCAATGGCTTCCATAATCGGATATACTTTATATGTATCGTATGGACTTTGGTAACCGTTTACGTCAATGCCATGCTCCAGCAATATACGGGCTAACTTCACATTAGACAATTTACAAGCGTATGTCAGGAGCGTCAGCCCGTATTCGTCACTATATAATCTGTTATTAATGTCCTTATACC
>ULXQ01038338.1_pt1 | contig 18080 bp, 13 predicted proteins | sample 1961481 | NCBI WGS metagenome assembly ULXQ01 (sample SAMEA4835843, study PRJEB28245) | human gut metagenome | biome: gut microbiome; material: fecal sample | place: Denmark | collected 2008 | reverse complement strand
ATGCGCTATAGTGGTACCGATTCGCCGATACTGTCACATTATTATTCAGTTGGTTCACTAAGTTGCAATACGCCAAATGAATTTCATCGCATTCTTTTATTGAAGATGTCTTTATATAATCCAAATCAGCCAAATCTTTCTTCATACTGATAACTCTATCAATGATCCATCCAAGCATGTTGTCAATCTTTGGTGGAAAATGCAGTTTCGTTGTCTTTGGTATGGTAGCCTTCAGATCGCGTTTTTCATCCTCAAATATTTCATCAACATCACCTTGAAAATAGATATCTTTGAGTGAATTACACCCTCGAAAAGCATTTAGTCCGATTGACTTGACACTCGAAGGTATCGTTACACATGTCAATAAGCGATTGTTCAGAAAAGCTTCTGCATCAATATATCTAACAATATATTCCTTTCCTTGGTAACTCACTTTTTGGGGAATTATCAATTCTCCTTCGCAGTCATTAGTTCTCATTATACTTTTACAGCAAACAGACACTGTGTTTTCCAAACGACTGAAAATACGGAAATACAGAGTGTTTTTCCCTAAATCGACAAAAAAATCAGGACAATGTTTCAAAGCCTTTTGACCGACGTTTATAGAATCAGAGGCATCGGAAAGCTGAGCCGCCCTTCTGTAACATTCTATAGCTTTAGTATAAAGAGAGTCTGAATTATCCGAAGACTTTAATTCATTTATATAGCCTAACATAGCCTGTCCTTGCGCCGACGGCAATTCTGCCGCACGCTGAATATAATTTAGTCTATCTCTACCATTGCAAACTTTAGATAGAGTTATAAGCCAATATCCCAATTCGTTGTTGTATTTTGCACCAAAAGTTTTACGCAAAGCTTCATAAACATTCACGATCTCAACTATGGAAGAATCCCTTTTGCTGTTAAAATCAGAACCTCCCATATTATAAAGACCTATTTGTGTTTTTATTTTTTCTACCAATGCCAATAAGTCCTGTTGAGCAGTATTAACTATTTCTTGTCCAGCTTTGACCACTATATCTCCAGCAAGCAGCTTGTCTAGCTGTTGTTTTGTTTGTTGCCTCAAACGAAGTTCCTCATATTTTTTGATGCCTTCTTCTATATGTCCTGCTTCAACTAATTGCAATGCTTCTTTTTCGATGTTGGACATCTCGCTCAAGTCAATGCGAGCAAAAGTTTCCACATAATTATTTATATTGCTCATTTTCTCTTCGTATTCATTTTCAATTTCTTTGAGTCTTGTCTGCAATTTTAGAACTTCTTTTTTCTCGGCGTATGCTTTTTGCTTTTGCCTTTCATAATCTCTTTTATAAGACTTCTCAAAAATGCCATAGTATTTCTTTTTTAAGGCTCTAAAGTCATTTTCCTTACACATTATAATGCGAAATGTACGTTTTGAATTAGAAATTCTCCATGCTTCAACAGCGTCTTTATTAAAAATGATAAATCCAGATTTATATATCTCATTACATTGTATGGACTGCCCTGGCTTTTGAGTGGGGAATTTTAAAATAAAAAAGCCCTTGGCATCACTTGTTACTGTTGATGCTCCCTTGACATTTAATTCTACCCCAGAAAGTGGTGTCTTTTGTGCATTTCCCTTATACTCTAAGATACGACCCCGTTCTACAGTTTGTCCCACAACTAATTGTGTGACAACAGAGAGTAACATACTTACAAGAATATACTTAATACGTAACAAAAATATAGTATTCATAAATTTTAAAAGCTTTATAAGAATGAAACAATAAATTCAAAATGTTAGTACTCAAATTAGGGCATGCCCCTTTGTATAGGCAATTTATAGTTGTGCAGATTTACAGATAGACCTTACCTATCATTAGAGTCACAAACTATTAAAGCAGAGTTTTCTGTCGTAGGCATTTCTAATATATTGCTTTCTAATATTATATTACTACCAACTATATATTTGCTTTTTTGATGTTCTAAGGGTACTTGCATTTGTATGATTCCATTTTTGTCTGAAGTTACATGAATACCCTCTATTGTAATTTCAGCATTAGCAACCCCCTTTTCTGTTACCACATTCCATAATTGAAATTTTATATTTCCGTATTTTTTCAAGTCACGACAAATGGGAAGTGTAATGTCTTTGGACAGCACCATACAAGTATCTAATGTCAACCAATCGTTACATTTGAAATGTATATGCACTTGTTTGCCTATAAAATAATGGGGAACATTAGCGAACAGTCCTTTTTGATTTATTGCTCGTAAAGTGTCTATCTTTTCTTCATTCTCTAATGCTATTTGAACAATCGCATTCTTTAACGGAGGCAATTTACTATTGTGGACAGATTTTTCTTCTAATGTTAGAGTGACATCTACAGGCTTATTTTCTATCCAAATTCCAAGCATTGTCGTAATCACAACAAGGAATCCAATTGTCCATGCTGCAATCTTCTGTTTTAGTAAACGACGATGTCGTTGCCAAATGCTATCAAATTCTACTCCAAGTAATTTTGTTATCAGTTGTACATAAGCTCTTTCCCTATTTAACCACGACCAACGGAAAACTTTTTCATGGATATTTGCTCCAAGAATCTCCGGTAACCCAAGTTCTTTGATAATGGGATTAAAGCATTCTGTATCTTTAACATTGCTGTTAGGAATGCCGTCTATTATAAAAAAATGAATATTATTGGAACGTCCCAATTTATGGAAATATTCAATTTCTTCACCAACCCATTCAGATTGAGCAGAATGGGGAGAACAAACTACAATAAGATGCCTTGAATCATGAAGTCTGTCTTGTAGTTCTGCCGTCAAACCACCTATCTGAATATCTGTGGGAGCAAAGAATATAGGATTTATAGGCTTGCGTTCCCATCCATACTTACTACATAGCGTAGTAGGCATACGATAACTTTCCAATTTTCTCTGTATCCGTTTTCCCCATTTAGTATCATGGTGACTATATGAAATAAAAGCGAAGTATTTGTATTTTTGTATCATCGATTTATTCACTATGTGTCAATATATATATTATTTTTTTTACATCATTCTTTATCCTTGAAGGTATAACATCGGCTTCTGTGAATTCCTTGAAGTCCTTTAGAAATTCATCTCTTAATACTAAATTGTATTGCCTATAAATTTTCTCAGCTTCATTATATTTTCCTTGTAATAGATATGATGGAGCAAGATTAGAATATGCCATATAATTAGTACTATCAATTTTTATAGCCTTCAGTGAATATTTTTCAGCTTTTAGATATTGTTTTGTCAACAGAGATATATAAGAGAGATTTACCAACAATTCGTATATTTCTTGTTTGCAAGATTTTGGATTCTTTTCATATAATGGTTCCATAATCTTGAGTGCTAACTCGTAATAGATAAAGCTATCTCTGTATTGTTTTTTTTCAATATACAAATTCGCTAATTTTATGTAATATATAGGTAAGTTGTTTTTATAGTCTTCTATAGAATATTCATCCGACATATGTCCTAAAAAAGAGATGATTGATGAATATTCTTTTGCAATTCCATCTATATTTCCCATATTACGATACAAGTATTCGAGTTCATTATAAAGGAGGATTAATCCTAATAGATTAATATGTGCTCCTTTTTTTGCACGATTTTCTAAAATGCGGATGGAGTTTCTGTATAATTGTTCGCTTTCATTTGTCCGTTGTACATCTTCAAACACATAGAGATGGGCTAAACTATAATATGCCTTAGATAAGGCTAATTCATATGTGAAAGGATCTTGTGCGGCTAAGGACTTATATATTTCTATTGCGTATTTTCTGCATTTTTCACTTTCATTCATATCTTTAATAGCACTATATATATCAGCTAATATTGAATAACAATTTGCCAATTGAGATTGTTTTTCTATGTTTCCATCCATTAGTGATTCTATTAAGCCAATTGCCTCTTTCATCGCACTTACACATTCCTTATTTTTTTTTACATCCTTGAAAAGTAAGCCCCAATTAATATAGGTTTGTATCAAAATGGGAATCCCATTTAACGTTTTTTCTTCTGGTATCTTATCAATTATAGGAGTTATCTTTAATAGCATTTCTTCACTTTTTTGATAATCCAAAGAAAGTCTCCATAATTCTGCTAAAGAATTGTATGCCACAATTAAATCATTGATAAAGTATGTAGAATCCAAATTTGAATAATATTCAAAGATAGGAACTGCATTCTCTAACATTTCAATACTTTGACTATATCGCACCTGTTCCCTATATATATCAGCCAACTTTGTGTATGTATATGCCATGTAAGGTTCATATAGTCTTTTATTTTCACTTTTCTTTATGGTCGCTATATATAAAGCTCGCTTATACATTTTCTCAGACATTATAGTATTATGTTGTTCCTCAAATGAAGCAACATCGTATTGCCATAAGAAATTCATTGTGTCCAAGTCTGCACGTAATTGTATATAGTAAGAAGCTGAATCTAATAGATAACGCAATTTGTACATATTATGCTTGTTCAAACAATCTTCTGCTATATCTTCTAATGTTTGTCTTTCTATCACCTTACTTTTATTCAGATTATTTTCTCGCTCCTTTAATATGCGTTCTTCCTTTTGATTAACTTCTTTAAGAGTCCTTAATGATGCAATGCGAGCCTCGATGTTTCCTTTTGCATTAATCAAAGAATCTGCTTTTTGTAATTCCCCATTTAAAATAAGTGTTTTAATCTTTCGGTTTGTGTCATCCAGTTGGTCAAAATCTAAGGATGCATACTTCTCTGCCATTGCTTCCACCATCTGCTGATTTTTTCTATCATCATTATACAATTCATTGTATAGACGTTGGTACTCTTGACGAGAAATTCTGCCTTCCTCCTTTAGACGCTCAATTTCATTTTCACGTTGAGCTAATTGTTTTCTTAAAGTACGACTTATATTCTGTTGTGCTATTAGTTTGTCTTCATTATGTTCTTCTGGTTTTTCTAATACAAATATTAAAGGGTTGGAGGAATAAGTATAAGTTCGAAGTTGCTCACGGTCGTATAAAATATAGTTGTTCTTTTGCACATTAAGCACGTTGAAAGTCTTCTTGGAAACAGAAAAAGAAAATGTGCCAGATTCATGACTAACAACATTTCGTCCGTCAAGTTTTATGGTCGTGCCTGGAAGTCTTTTTCCAGATATTGTATTGCCATTATTGTCTATCCTCCCTTTAGTCTTAACATACCCATGTTGAACTTGGGCTTTCGCTGATACCAAAGATAATACTAAGGACAACGAAAACAATATGAATTTTATAAAATTAATCATATCTTATCTTCTTTTTGATGTTGTCTCAAAACTAAAAAAGTATAGAACTCGTGCAATTGCTTTTGAATCTTTAGTAATCTTGCATCATCACTTAAATATATGTTTGCCATTTCTTGTTTTTATACTTTACTAACTATAATAAATGGTCACAGAAGTAAGTTTAGATACTGAGCACTATTCTGAATCCTACATCTTCAGAAATCTCATTAGGCAAATCTTTCTCCCTAATAGAAACTCGACATTCTTTTGCTTCACTCATAAAACTTCCACCACGACATACTTTTTCGATTCCATTGATTGGACCTTTAGGATTAAATGATAGGCTTGTATCATAAGAGGCATACCAATCTGAGCACCACTCCCACACATTCCCACTCATGTCAAATAATCCGAGTTCATTTGATTGTTTAGAAGAAACCTCATGAGGACGATTTCCACTATTTTTTGAATACCACATTATGTTTGTAATGGTATTGCTTCCACTATACTTATACCCATTAAGTTTCCCTGTTTGACCTCCTCTTGCAGCGAACTCCCATTCTGCTTCTGTTGGTAGACGGAATTTCATTCCGGTTATATCATTAAGCCTTTTAATGAAGTCTTGGCAATCATTCCAACTTACATTTGTAACTGGTAAATTCTTGTCCTTTATTTTGCTTGGATTATTTCCTATTATTGCATTCCAAAGTTCTTGAGTTACTTGGGTCGTACAAATATAGAAATCCCCTAATGTTACATTGTGGGTAACTTGTTCATCCTTGTTTTCTCCTCCTTGTAATAAAGTAGCTCCCATTACATATGTATCACCTTTAACTAGTATCATTTTAAACATGACATCTTTAATTTTTACAATTTTGATAATAGAATCAACTTCTTTGAAATTAATAGCATCAGTAACAAAAGTGTTCTCTTTGCTTTCCATGTCGCTAATTTCATCTGAAAACTTAATTTGAATAATTGGAACTCCAGATTTTATTTTTTCTATTATCTTGTTGCGTTTTTGTTGGGTTTCAGACAATTTTATTTTAGCTTTAATAGTTGCTTCATTTTTTTCAAATTGCTCTTTGTATAACATTTGTACTTGTTCGTCACCAGTCCAAATTTCATTATACAACCATTTTCCTCTGTTTGTGTATCCCAACATTTCTGCATATTTCGAATATGCTAAAGCTGCCATTCGCATTTGCGGAAGAGACTCAAAGCGATCGTCATAATACAATCTTTCTGCTATATTGTAGTATTCTAAGGCATCCTTATAATAAGGATAAAAATTTATACCCTCGATTTTTTCTTCTGGCGCCTTCGATTTAACTATATTTTTTAGTCTTGGAACTGCTTTTACTATATCTTCCAATATAACTTCTGGCGAGTGCTCTTTTTGGTTTCTTATATTTAAATCTGAGAAGGCCAAGAATAGATTATTAGGTAGAGGCGAGTCGTCTATCAAGTATGGAATGATTATATTCGTATTTTTACTAATAGCGAAGTTAATTTCTTTTGGGGTATATATTGATGAATATGAGTTTTTGCTACCAATATAAAGAAATACTACGGAATCAAGAATCGCATTTGCCAATTCATTGAAAAAAGTCTCTCCTCCTGGCATTTCCTGCGTGTCTCTATAATAGGCAATTTGTTTTTGCCTCATTAATTGACATATTCGGTCTACTATTTCTGCGTCTTTTCTTGAATAGCTAACAAAGACATCATATTTTCTACTTTCCATATTCCGATCAGAATTATTAAATGATGATAAAATTCATTGGTGTCAATATTGTATAGTGATTTGATGGATTTCTTAATATTTCATAGCCTCGTGTCTCATTAGGGAAATTTTTAATGTATAACTCTTGCTGCTGAATTATTACACATTCTTGTTTACATTTTATTCCAAAATAAAAACTGGCATTTCATATAAGCTGTTATTTGTAGGTGAAGGGTCTATCTCATTAGGCAAAAGTGGCATGTAAATAAATCGTGACGGTTTTCTTACCACTTTATGCTCATTGATAATGTCACCCTCTTTTAAGGCAAAAATATTTGAAACAACTTCGTGACCAGGAAAATCCATTGATAAATGCTTCATAACATGTTCTTCTGTCAAGATCTTATGCAAATTTCTAATATTCCCATTTTCCTCCAAACTTTTATTGTAAACAACATATTCCCAAAATTCTTCTGATAAAAATAAATCAGATAGCATCTCTCTATAGCGTTTAATAAAATCTGACATGTCAATTTCTTCTCCTAGTTTTTGAGAAGTTTCGTGCATCAAGTTGATAGCTTTCATAAAAGGTTCTATCTGTTCCTCTGTTAACGTATTATTGTGGAAGTTGTTTCGAAAGTCCATAAACTTATTGTTTAAATCACCCCAAAACTCTTCTGATTCACATAATTGATTTATTCTTTCCTGCACTTCTTCCTGACTCATTCCTGCCTTATATAACTCTCTCACCATTATTTTTAGTAAAAATTTCCCTTGTTCAAGAATACCATTTTGAAATTGTTGTTCATTTCCAAAAACAATTTGTCGCATAGCAATAAGAGAGAGCTTCGAATAAATATTTAAATCCTGTGGATGACAATCTGCCAAGATTGTGCGTATATTCTTGGCAATGGCATCATTAATAGGAACTGGCTTTATTTCTTCAATTCGGTCTTCTTTGGGATAATACACCATAAGTTTTTTGAGAGCATATGATGATGGCCGTTTATCTATTTTCTGATGCATCAAATATGAGAATAGTATTTGTTCGCCCATTGTCCACCACGAATTTAGATAATCATCGCTTGCGTATATCCACATTTCATCGCAATAGGAAATGTATTCTTTTTCTATTATACAAAGTAATTGCCATGCCTTCCACTGAGTAAGTAGTTCGGTGTTAAACACAAGACTACCATTATCTAAGTATTTTACCGTGCGAGGTTTTCCGTAGCAACCAGCTTCAATTCTTTTAGCAAGTTCAGAAACAGAATACTTGTATTCGCTATTTTTTTCTTTTTGAGCATATTTTGTTCGAAAACTAATAAACACTGAGGTTTCTGCAGATCGTATAGAATCATGCTTTGTCTTACTATTTTTTATATAGTTGACAATTCCTTTTATTTCTTTTGTATTGCGGTCTCGTAATAATCGAAAATCAATTCTGGTAAACTCTTTTTTTAACCAAGTTAGAATTTTCTCATTGGATAGGAATTGTTGCTTATATGACGGAAATCCGCCTGTTTTATATGTATAGATATTAAGTGGAAGATAAGTTCTGCTTACAACAAGCACATGCTCAAGGGGGGATTGTAGCGCATTAGCAAGTCTGTAATTATTTAGTTCATGATTATCTCCTTCTATAGATGCATCAAAAATGACTAAATCATCTTTGTAACATGACAAAATGCAATCGTTCACTGTAACCATGTATTTAGATTGGTCATAAACTTTAATCTTTACAGACCTTTTGATATCCACATAGCAAATACAATTTTCTTTTTCATACGAATGACCTAAAGCTTCGTGGAAAAATGTTTCCAAGATACCATTCAACAGCTCCATTCCTTTTTCTGTAGGCAAAGGGAAAATTGATATCGTATACAAGGAAAAAGTATCCTTAATTCTGTTTAATGCAGATTGATAAATTTTCATCTTCTATTTTATTCGTTTTTTACAACCATGTTAGTATGTTCCAATCTCATCTCTCATCTCAAAACTCAACTTCACTGCAGACTCATCATAAGGGATGGTTTTTGCAAGCACAGGCTTAGAATGTAAGATTTGGCAATTTACAATACATTCATGTCGGCGAAGTCTGAAATTCTTCCAAGCACCACGTAAATTTCCATTAGGTTTATCTTCTAACAGTAGTGTGTCCTCTTCCTTTGCAGCCACAAATCCAAGAAGTTCCATCTTCGCATTCCAGCGTAGATGCTCGCAGTCACAGAGATTATGCAGAAGTTGTTTGTTGGAATCAAGCAACAACGTCTCTAATGTGATGCCATCCTTGGCAAGGGCAACCTTTGTGTAGACGTGCCATGCGTTGGAACGGTCTTGCTCCTCTTGATACCACACCTTGATTTCGTTTTCCTTGCGCTTCAGCCTATCGGTCTCATTAAGATAAGTCTGTCGACGATTCAGCCAAGCATCTGCAGCATTCTCTTCATCATCAACTGAAGGAACGTAGGTTCTCTTGTTACATACGATGTCATACCGATATTTAAATTGTTTTGCGGATTTCTCAAGTACATCCATATTGATAACATCATAGGAAAATGCCTTTTTCACAGAGCCAAACGGAATGATGATATCAAAGAACTCCTTGTGCATACACAAGAAATCTTCACGCATGGATTTACGCAAGCGTACAAATATCTTAAAACGATTAAGATTCTCTCTATACCTATATGCGTATTCAAAGATTGATGTGGCAATGTCAACAGCCTCCTCATCGTCCTTCACGGAAATCACGATATAATTCAGCTCTTGAATTACAGATTTTAACTTGTCCCAATATCCTGCCGAATGAGTAGATTTAACATTCCACCATTCTATCTCCGAGTTGTTTTTTAGAGCTGGAGCTTCCTCAAGGAATTCTGCTTTCAAATCATCTATGTCTTTGTCAATAACATGTATCTTCTTTGCACTTGGATTACCTTGATTGTCTTTTGTGAAAGAACTAAACTCATAGAGGAAACGGAAGGCATCACGCCCCGTTTCACCGAAACCTATAACCATGCCTGTAAAAGCTGATTTAACAGTGCCTGTATTAGTGTCCTTTTCAACAAAGTTTACTGGATGGTATCTATTATCTCGTTTCAAATCTAATACAGCCAAATTGCTTGTGTCAATGATATGCACCTTGAATGCCAAAGTTCCTTCGTTGAGCATAGCCGCATTGTTCTGACTTTTTCTTGCATGGCAATAGCAGTTGAAAGAAAAGTTTTTGTAGTCTATCTGTTTCTTCTGTATTTTTTGCAGCACAGTAACAGCTATGAGGTTATCCTTTTCTTCATCTGACAAAAAGAAAAATTCAACCTTACTCCCATTGAACTCTTTGTTTTTTCTTGTAGCAGAATTCCGCAACAAATTCTGCAATGGCATTCGTACTATCCAAGAGAAATCCAAGGCTTGGAATACTTTGAATACATCATCTATACTATGTTTCAGAATAGGATTGTCAAAAGAACGAGAAGAATTGAAAAGCAATGCCCCCATCATTTCTATATCTTCCAGATACTTATCAATTCCATTGCTGTCGGAATGAAAGAAATGACTGAAAGAAAAACGTGTAGCTGCATGACTATGCCCTTTTTCAGGCATGTTGATGAATATAATACGCTGTTTCTCTTCCTTTCTTTTCTTGTGGATACTATTTGCGAGTATCAGCGTATTGGAATTCACACCAAACATGACGTAATAATTGCAATTCAATGGCAACCAGCTACATATATACGCCTTCATCACTTTCACCCACGAAACCAAGCGGAAGCCAAACAAACGAAGAATGAAGATAGCACTAATGGCAACGGCACAGAAATGGGTTAATGCAAACAATGCCATATAGGTAGGATTACCATGAAATTTCTCATTCACTTCTATCAAGTCGGAATGAGACACGAACATCTCCATTGAGGAAAGACTAGAACGAAGCAACAAAGCAACATTACTTGCTGCACTGCCATGCTCATTGAAACCTACCATGTAAAGAATCACACCACACACCCATATCAAAAACGCTTGGATTTTCAAATGGCGGAATAGTATGACTTTTACTTTAGGCTTACATATCGAAACAGCAAATAAGATAGCCAATAAAGCAATAACTATGTTAACACCATCCAACCAATTAGATTCCAATATTCTCTGAGAACAAGAATCAATACACTTTGAAAAACATTCTGCAATATGAGACGAAAAAGAATGGACTTCATTCTCTTCTGAATGACCTGTCAAAACTTGAATTGTATCAGACGGATTTACTATTAGTTGCTTCATATTCATTCTCTTTTATTTTCTTCTTACAATTTCAAATCCCAACTTCTTCACCAGCTTCAGTGTCTGCATCGCCATTTCCCGATCATACAGTTTTTCGCCCTCTGGCAGATTGCAATAAGGCACCATATCTGGAGTCTCCTTCTTCTGGTCATTTCGCTCTGGTCCGTATGTCCATCCTTGATCGGTACGGGCTTTAGCCCAAATCTCGTGCGCATTCTCGGCTATTGCCTCTTGCAGTTCGGTGAGGTCGTCATCGAGTTGTACATCGTCAAGACTTATTGGGTATGGCTCATAAACAAAGTGGTCGGTGGTGTTTACCACGACAAGGTAATGGTTGGAGTGTTCCCAGGCTTTCAGGAATGCAGATAATGAATAGGTGGTGAGTTCCTCTTCTGTATAAGGGTTGAAGAGTGTTATTTCATCTAACTCTACAGAAATAGAACTGATGGCTACGGCATGGTTGGGCTGCGTGGTGTCCTCTACTACGTCGTGCAGCAATTGTGTGTTGTCAATTACGGCTATCAGTTGATTGCCATTAACTAAAAGGCGAGCAATATCTTCGGTTGTAGAGTCGTAACGACGGCTAACGGACAGATTGTTTTTCTCTAAGAGTCTGCCTATATTATATAGGGGCATACCTTTGTCCTTCAACCAGCAGTTGCGGTAGGCTTCATCGAGGAGTGTCTTGTGTGTGGTCTCTATGCCAAACTGATGGAGGATAAACTCTTCACACTCTATGTCGCAAAGATAATTTTCCTTCTGCTGGGCTGCCATGGCAGTCATGGGGACAGGTTTTGTTATGGCAGGTTTCAAGGTTGCCATATCTTCATCCACTTCACTTGCAATGCGAATAATTTCTTGTAAATTTTCATCTTGTTCTGCAGCTTTCAACACACGCATGGTGTCTTCTGCAGATGTGTTGCCGTCCAAGAAGGCAGACAACAGTTCATCTGATATAATAATATGCTTATCGTTCATAATGCTTTTTGTCTTTAAGTGCAACTTCGGTGAGAGCTTGTATCGCTCTGCGTTTGATATTATAGAGATTATCCACGGTCACGCATAGTTGACGTGCCACCTCTTCAGGCGTTCCGTCTTCAAGCATCAACAAACGGATAACCAAAGCATAACGTTGATTCTTCATTTGTCGTAACAAAGCCTCCATATCCATTCTTGCTTGCGAACTTTCTGTTGCAGAAAATTCCCTTCCGCTATTGTTAAGAGGTTCTTGGCTCTCGTCATCTATCACTTTTGCCTTACTCTTCAGTAATAAACAATGCCTTATGGCTATGGTTTTGAGCCACTGATAGAGTGTACTCTCAAACTTAAACGTGTGTAACTTTTTTGCATCGTTCTCCATAAGGAGGATGTATATCTCGCTGATTATTTCATCGTAATCAACTATCTGGGTCCCAAACACTCGTCTTATGACGCTAAGGAACAATGGTCGGCAATCCTTAAAGAAGAATTGTGCCGTTACCTTAGGGTCATGGGCGATGAGGAAAGATATTATTTCTTTGTCGGTCATTCGAAAGATGTTCTATTGGTTTGAACAATTTTATTAATAATATGGATAGGAAGTTCTCCATTTACTTCAAAGGGTATAGTCTTGTAACCTCCGTTTTCTCGGATGTATGACATACCTTTAATTTCAAAGAGATTCTCAGAGATACTAAAATCCGCATCTATATAACCGATGTTTTTCCCGTTATCATTATTTACAGTACCTTCAATATGCTTTTTAATCAAAAACATAGAAAGATATGTAAGGTCGTTGTTTTGCGGATATTGTATTTTTGCTTCAATTTTTATGTCAAAATTGTCATGGCAATCAAATTTTATGATGAATTTAGCTTCACTCTTGTCGTAAATTCCATTTGTTGTTAATGAATAGATATTGCTTGATTCGCTATTTGTATTTCTTTTTGAAGAAGCATCTCCTCTTTTATGGTCAGCAAATCTATACTGTGTAGAGTCGTGATCCGATTTGTAGGCTATGTGTGACTCATTATATTTTTCGACCTTTGTATTATTCTGTGAGCCTCCAAAACTAATATATTGGATTGGTATAAATACTACACACAAAAAGAAGGCAATAGTAATGGTTATAAAACATCCTTTGTGTTTAGATAAATCTCGTAGCCTATTAGATTTGGAATATACCATTTCCTGTTTTTCAAAATTAATATTTTCAATATTTTTCTTTTTGTCTTTGATTGGTAAGTATGCGCATATTTCAGAATAATGTTTGAAGTCAAATGATTCAAATTGACGTAAACTAATTGGTAATGAAGATATGTCAAAATTAATAATAGTAATTATATTCCCCGTTTTTCTTCCTGTTCTTTTTTCTTCAATAAAAGTTCGCCATTCTGATTGTACATAAGAAGACTCAATGTATTCTGGTTTAGAAGCAATAATTATCATATGTGTGGCAGAATCCAACGCTTCATCAATAATCTTTCCGTATTCAGCAATGCCTTTCTTTCGTAGCTCTTCATCTGCCAAAAAAACATTGTAATTCAGCTCTTTCAAATATTTATACGCCTTTTTAGCAAAAGGGTAATCTTCGCTTTTACAAGAAATAAAAACATCATATTGCGCATTTTTAATGTCATTTGCGCATGGAATCAATGTTTCCTTTTGGTCTTTCGTTCCACATCTTTTCTCTATTTCATGTAATAGAATCACCTTTGCACTTTTACTATCATACGGATTAAGACGAATGACAGGAATCTCTAATAGAAAATGTCCAATTTTTCCTAAATTCACTAGTTCTGTATTATCAATAATTATAGGAATAATTGTCTTATTTTCTTTTAATGCAAGATGTAAGTCTTCTTCAGTATAGACCGAGGAAGAACTATTTCCAGACAATACGCAAAGAATTGCTTTTGAACTGATGATTTCTGCTCTTATAGTTTGCTCGAAATCCGATGCTGCTTGGATACTTTGTATATCACCAGAATATGTATAACCCGCAGAATGTAAAATACTCTTTATTTTTGAGACTGCTTCAAAATCTCTTCTGCTGGCACTAATGTATATGTCGCTATTCATTTATGATAATCTTAAATTGAATGTCGTTGTACATACTATATTAAGTCGTATACTCTATCTGCATCAACTTCAACGGTAAAATCAGAGTGAGAAAAATTTCTTTTTATTAGGTGTAATCCATATCTCTGATTCAATTTATCAACGGTATAATTAAATATTTTAACTTTTTTGTTGTCTTCCTCTATATGATTCTCCTTTAAACGATTTCCTACAACTCCCAATATACCTCCTAACATACCTCCAACGGGACCACCACATACAGCCCCGACACCAGCACCTAACATAGCACCCTTTGCAGAATCTTTTATGATGTCAATTTTATCCTTAAAAATTTCTAACAATTCAGCAACAGGTATTTCACCAACAAAGCAATTTCTTTCAGCGTCTTTCTTTAGAGTTAAATTCAAACCATTACGGATAGATAGTGTAATAACTGTTTTATCTGCAGATATTTTAATTTGAGAACCTATGTCTGCAGATATTTTTGTACTACTATTTTTCTTGCTCGTCCTTTCAACTCCAATCCATGAAGCAAGATTGTTGAGTAATTTATCGCATTGCCCTTCATCGTTAATGTCTATATAATCCACGTTGCCAAAATGGAATCTGAACCATTTACGAAGTCCTTTATCATCAACAACGATAGGGACTATTCTTTTACCTTCATCTTCAGCATAAAGAACCTCTCGTTTTGTCCATTTGGAGTTTATAGAACTATCAGACAGCATGAAGAGAACAACTTCTGATTCTTCAATAGCATTTACAATCACTTCCTCGAATTGAGAGCCGCTTTCTATGCCCTCGGAGTCTATCCAACAAGTCGTATTTAATTCTTGTTCGATTCGCTTGACAAATGGAAAGACGATATCTTTATCAAGTCTGGAATAGCTTACGAAAATAGGTTTAGAAAATTCCATTTTATATGTAATCTATAGCGTATAGCGTTATCAAACTAACTCATGCCCACACTCCGAGCAAAACTTCTGCCCTTCCTTCACTTCCGCTCCGCATTTCGGACATTTCTTGATGTTCTTTGCTTTGTCGAAGCTGCCATTTTTCTTTGCTTGCTTGTAGGCGGCTTTGCCCTCTTTCACCATATCCTTAATGTTCGACTCCTTGATGATGTCGCGGATAATGTGCTTGGTATCATCTGATTCCGAGACCTTTAGCGTACCATCAGGCTGCATCATTCGGGTAATGAGTTTCAGGTAGATGATAGCAGAGACATATACTATGGTATAACCAAGGGCAGCATTCATGGCTACAGAAACGACTTGGGCACCAGGGATAATGGAAACGATTGACGAACCAATGAGTACGGCGACAAAAGCACCAGCACTTGTTATCAAGTTTGTGACGATGGCAGAGCCAATGAACTTTGCCGTGTTCTCCGACATGGAGATGCCCAGTGTCTTGTTAATCTTGACGTATGTTGCCCATACGAAACCTGCTTGGGTCAGTGCCGCAGCCACTCCTGCAAATCCAGGAGCCACTCCAGCCACGCCACTCGCTATAGCAGCAGCTATGGCATAACCGCTAATAGTCTCACTGATACAGGCAATCTTTGTTCCGTCGAGAGTACCTTGCATCGCCTTGTCAAGTTCCTGACAGGCTTTAGCTAAAAATGGAGCTATATTCATTATATGAGTATTTTTCTTTGTTATAATTTATGTCCGCAATGCTGGCAGAACTTCCATGACGCATCTATCGCCTTATGGCAATGAGGGCATACGGGATTATTCTTAATCATGTTCTGATAATCTTCGCTCTCTACCCATTTCAACATCTCACGCACTCGTACGGATGTGAAAGGGTGGTCTTGATCCATCACGGCATAAGTCTGCAATGTCTTGTTCCACAAACCATTCTTGCAGAAAGCATCATAGAGGTCGGCTTGCTCGGCAAGTTCTTCAAGGTTGAGTTCAGAGGTGATTGACTTCGGACCGCCAGCCAAGCGTGCCAACATCGATGCAGTTACCTTCGGACCAACGATATACGCAGCTGCACGGTCGCAACTCAATTCACTCTTGCGTTGCCAATACATCAAGGCATAGTGTATAGGCACAGCGAGTTTTGCCAACGCCTCGAACATGCCAGAAGCATTGGCAATAATCTGTGCCAATGTATGATAGAGCATATGGCGACAAGCGATATGACCACATTCATGAGCCACTACACCAATGAGTTCATCCTCCGACATCATGTCTACCAAAGCAGATGTGATGGTGATAGCAGTCTGTGTGTCGCCAAAAGCATAGGCATTGGGCGATGGATTCATTTCCAAGTAAAACTCTGGTTCTTTGATTTCCAATCGCTCACATATTGGAGGAAGAATGTTGTAGAGTCGTGGTAACTGTGTGGGTGACAACCTCACCTTTGAAGCCATGTTCAGTCCCGTCTGTAACTGCTCTGCTCCTACATCCATAACTTTCTTGACAATAGTCGAAAGCATGGGTATGGCTTTCAATGCCTTCAATGCTGCCGCATCTTCTGGGTGTATGAATTCTGTATATTGCATTGTTGGTTTCTGTTATTTCAAAAAGTTTTAATAATCTGTATAAAGTCGTTCGGTATATAAGCTGTTGCTATATTGCAAACACCTTCAAGAACTACAATTACACGCTGCTGTCCTGCTGCTCTGCCTACACGTCCTACGACTCCTGTGAACGCCCCATCAATAACCCTCACCAAGTCGCCGCTTTTGAAATGGCAGCGTTCTGGCGGCAACACCATGATGTGTTCGCTGTTCACGCTTGTCAGTTTGATGAAGTTAAGCATTTCGTTGTCAGGAATGGTGACGGGAGGATTCTTGCCTGTCTCTTTCTCAATAGGCTTTGTCTTGTCTGTGTAGTATTTGAGCCATTTGGCAGTAATGGCAGGTTCTTTCACAAACTCGTGAGTTTTATCGCGAGTCATGTGGGCAAAAATAATATTGGGAAGCAAAGGCTCATGCACGAGCTTCCGCTTCCCATTTATCTCTTTGACAACATAATGCATAGGCAAATATGTCTCAACGTTTGCAGTTTGAAGAACCCCAAGGGCTTTCTCTGTTCTTCCATAAGTAGCACGCAATACGAACCACTGCTTCTTTTCTTTATGGACACAATCCGAGGACACCCCTGTATGGGAGTTCTCTGCATAATTGCTTTGAACTTCGGGGGAGGTGCAGGAGGTAAGTCCAGCACAGGAGGGATTTTTACCGCCTCGTCGGGTGCCAGCATTAGGCAATGCTGGCGTATGCTTCTTAGATTCTTTGTCCATAATCTAAGGATCTGTCCCTTTACAAACATTTAATGCGCTGACTGAATGTTTTGTTCCCCAGTTGGTGTATTGTTGATGTTAATTGGTTAACTATATATGGTTTCCACTCGTCAAGCGGTTGTTATAGGTTTGTTAAATAGAAAGTCCCGAGCAAAAGTACAAACATTTTTTGAAAATCCGCAACTTTTCTCCAATAATCGGACAAACTTTTTGAAAATATTCTCAAACTAAATGAAAATCGGCGTCAGAATTTGGTATTTCCGAATATTTTGCGTATGCCAATTCCATAAAAACATTAAACGAATATTGTTCCAACAGACTATGCTATCGCATGAATACTTCCGAGATTTATTGAAATTATTGTGCAAAGGTATTTGTTATGCCTTATTGACTGCAAGGTCAAGGCTCTGCTTGGCATTCAAAATCTCCACACCTACGGGTCGTATTTTGGTGCCAAACCTTGCATCGATGTGCATAACACCTTTTTAAGGCACATAATTT
>ULXQ01010544.1_pt1 | contig 18489 bp, 14 predicted proteins | sample 1961481 | NCBI WGS metagenome assembly ULXQ01 (sample SAMEA4835843, study PRJEB28245) | human gut metagenome | biome: gut microbiome; material: fecal sample | place: Denmark | collected 2008 | reverse complement strand
GACCAGCCGCTCGCGCTCACCTTCGTGCCGCAGGGCAGCATGACCGCCTATCTCACCCTCGACGCCCTCACAGCCGCCTATGCCGACAGGACGGGCGACCGCTTGGCGGCGTTCATTGGCAATGTGTGCGCCGGCGTTGGCGAACTCGTGGGCGAGCAGGACGGCAGACCGGTATACAAGATGGTTGTCAACGGCGTCAGCTCACAGGCGGCATCGGTAGACATACGCTATTACAGCCATCGCAACAGCTACGTGTTCACGGCTCCTGCATGCCTCACCTTCGCCGACGGCAAGGTGGAGGCTTCGCCCGAGCAGCCGCTCACCCTGCCTCTCGTTCTCGCCGGCAAGCATCCGCTCAAGATGACAGCTTGCGTGGCATTGCCTCAGAACATCGTGCGCCAGGCAACGGCAGACGACCTGATGGCTGCATTCGTGGGCGCAGAATGTCGCGGCATGGCAAAGGCAGAGCAGACGGAGAACGGCGAGTATGTCTTCCGCATGGAGATAAACGGCAGCATGGGAGCGGAGGAACCCGTTACGCTGAAGTATTATGCCGCACGCAACAAGTATCTCTATCAGGCTGTCGCGGCTTTCACGTTTGCCGACGGCACAAGCTACGGCACAGCCGGCGAGCCCGGCAGACCTGCTTTCCTCATTGTTGAATAAGCTTAAAATCTATCTGTATATATGAATAAGAAAACTATAATAAGCATGGTGCTGGGGTGCATGTCGCTGCTCCCGGCATCTGCACAGAACGGATGGTTCGTTGAGGCGGGCGGAGGCGTGCAGACTATCTTCTCGAGCGATGCTGGCAAACTGCACTTCGGCAAGCGTCTCACTCCTTCATACCACGTCGGCGTCGGCAAGTGGATCACTCCGGCTTACGCCCTGCGCCTGCAGATTGGCGGCTATGCGCTCAACGGCATGTCCACATCCGAAGGACTCTATCTGCGCGACCCACAGACCGACGGCTCTATATACGGCCCTCACGACCCAGTTATCGACAATGTGACGGTCCGCCCCGACGGCACCTATCGCCATTATCTGCGTTACGTCAACGCTCATGCCGACTTCATGGTGAGCCTCTCGCGTCTGCTCTTCCGCAGCGCGGGACGCTTCGATGTGCTTCCGGCTGTAGGATTGGGCTACGCCCGCACCTTCGCCTATCGCGGCACGGCGGACGCCAACTCGCTCACAGCCAACTTCTCTATAGCTGCCAAGTACAGCGTGCTGAAGTGCATGGATGTAAACCTTGAGATAGCTTCGGCCCTCATGCCCGACCATTTCGACGGTCGCATAACGGGTCGCAAGTACGAGCCGACGCTCGGTGCGACGCTCGGACTGACCTATCGCTTCAACGCCTCAAAGCCTTGCGCCAAGAAGCAGCGCTGCCATAAGCTCCGTCGTGAAGCCGTGGTCGACACGGTGTACGTGAAGGAGCGAATAGTGGAGCGTCCCGTCTTCAAGGACCGCATAGTGGAGAAGTCGGTTGCGAAGAAACAGGAAGCGTTCCGTCTCGCCTCGGTCAGCTTCGCTTGCGCTTCCGCCAAGCCAGAGAAGAAGCAGGACATAGTGTTTGAGAACATCGTCGAATATCTCAAGCAGAACCCTTCTGCACGCATCCGTCTCGACGGCTATGCCGACAAAGCCACAGGCAAGGCACGCACCAACCTGATGCTTTCCATACGCCGCACCGACAGCGTGCGTAATATCCTCATAGAGCGTTACGGCATCGCTCCGTCGCGCATCGAGGCGCAAGGCATCGGCAGCAATGCGCAGCCATACGAAGATAACGATCTTAATCGCGTAGTGATTGTAATAGCACTGCCCGAGTGATGCGTGTTTAGTAAAAAGAAAAAGGGGATATTTCTTCAGAAAAAGGAAGAACTTCTTTAAGAGAAAGGGGCGATTTCTTAAGCTCCAAGCACATTACCGCAGCGTGGTACTTCTGTTTCCGCAATGCGGTAATCTTATTTCCGCTACGCGGTAATGATATTTTCGCTACGCGGTAATCTTGTTTCCAGTCTGCGTTAATCGCATTGACAGGCTGGCAGATGGCTTGTTAAGGATGGAGGATGGCTTGTTAAGGCTGGTAAGCGTATCTACTAGCATCGCGGATACGCTTACCAATCTTATTTTCCCTTTTTCAAAAATAAGCAATAAAAAAAGAAAAGCAAAAAAGCGAGTTCGTTGATAGCCAATTATTTACGGATTTTTTTTTACAAATTTTGCTTTTTCGAACCTTTTTTTTTATGCCACTATTTGATATAGTATTTACTATCAAAACGTGTTCCTTCTTTCTCTATATCAGTTCCTATCATATCGTATAGTTGCTTTCTAATTTCTTTTATGTCAACATCAGGGATACGATTGGCAATATCTGAAATTTTACTCATTGGGTGCATGCGTATGTCTTCCTTGATGAGGGCTTTGAGTACATGAGGCTCGATCGTCTTCAATGTTGTTACGATATTTGACTTTGCATTACGTAACAAAGTTAGGTTGATTTGGAAGTATGATCCCTTTTTGACTCCACCTTTTGTTATCAAGTGACTTTTGTCTAAATTATCTACATAGCTTCTAAGGCGTTCTTCTGCAGAGAGCTGGAGAGTCCTTGATAGGTCGGTTGTGGCAATACGCTTTTCCCTTGCAATGATACTAAATGCAAAGGCTTTTCTTTGAGGTGTTACAATAAAATGCAAACTGAATTGTATAAAAATGTGCTCATTTGTAAAGAACAGCCATGTCAGATAGTTTGTTGAGGCTGGCAGAAGAATTATTGAGGCTGGGGGATAGGCTGGTAGATAACCCGATTATCGAGTTATCTGCCAGCCTTTATTTTGCTTATATACAACGAGTTATGTCGAAACTGGAAGATATGGCAGATTTTTTCACGTACAGTGTTATTATATGAGACGATGAGCATTGACGGCGTAGGTGCATTGTCGGCTGCGATGATGCGTCCTGCTAAGTATCGGTTGCGACGTGGCAGATAATACAAATAAGTGACTCTTCCCATAAAATATCATTAGGTTTTTTCCTATCTTATATGCGTCCAAAGAAATCCGTATATTCTTCATCGAGAATTTTCTACGAACCATTGATTCTGCTTCCTTCTTTTACTATCAGATTTTGCTCCGTCAATCGTTTGAGGTATTTTTGTACCTGACGTGTTGATATGTTTAGCTTATCTGCCATTTGCGCAGTTGTCACTTTGGGGTTAGAGGTGATAAGTCTATAGATAACTCTTTTAGCCTTCACAAACTCTTTTCTTTGTTTGACTTCTTTAGCCGTTTCTTTCTTTTCGTTGGCGAACTGTTTTTCTGAGTTGGCGAACTTTTTGGTGTCGTTGGCGAACTTTTTTGAGTCGTTAGCGAACTGTTTTTCTGAGTTAGCGAACTCTTTTGAGTTGTTGGCGAACTGTTTCTCGTCATAATTGAGATTCCATAGAGTCACATGAAATTCTCCAGAATTAGATTTGAATTCTGGTGCTTTGTACCCTGGGAATTTTTCAAAATGTTTATATTCCTTGACAATTTTCTTCATGCCACTCCCTCTGCGTTCCATCAATTCAAGTCGATTGAAGAAATCTGCAAGCAAAGGATTACGACGTTTGGAAGGTACGTTCATCGGATCAAGATGTTGGATAAGACTTCCGTCCATCATACCTTCTGGTGAATATATTTCCATTCGATTATCATACATGTCAATGTGAATCTCACTGCCAAGTTCTAAGTAATTGCGATGTATGATGGCGTTACTTATCACTTCTGTTACGGCACGCTCAGGATAGTCTGGAAGTTCTTCTCTATATGTAGCTTCTTTCCACCACTTCTTGTGTGAGTTATTTCTGACAAATGCTACAGCGTCTTGCAACTGCCCAATGACACTTCCTTCAAACTCTGCGTCATCCAAAGCTTCGCCCAATCCACTTGTCATATCAATCCCATTCCATCTTGTACAGAATATTCTTGATTGACGAATAGGAGAGTCATCTGCTATTAGTGCGCCTGCGTTGGTAAGTTTTCCTTGTGTGTCGATGATACCCCATGATGTGAACTCGGAATCCTCAAAAGAGCGTCCCAAGCGTTTGAAATGTGCTGATTTCAATTTAGTAAATGACATATCATCAAATCTATATGGAGTGGCAAGACTATCGTAGTTTTTGCCTGTTCCTTTGAGAACAAGATTTCTCAATTGAATGCGGTCTGCTACAACTGATTCGTTTCCAATGCGGATGAAGGCGACACGTTGTTTGTCACCTATATAATAATAAGGTGTCTCATCACCAGAGGCGATATGCAATAAAATCAGTTTTTTACCCTCAACTTCTTGAAATTCCAAATTGCTGGTTGGGATAGGATCCAACTTAGTCTTGATGGCTTCGCTGATGAGTTCTGCATCTTGTTCCGCATTTTCAAGTCCTACTACTTGGTCGTCATCAGTAATGCCAAATACAAGCGTGCCGCCTTCGCCATTAGCAAAGGCAGATACACTTTTGAGCCAACTTTTAGGTCGTTTGGCTTCTATCTGTTGTTTCTTGTCGTAGGCTGTTGCCTCGCCAATCAATGTATGTATGTCAAATTTCATAAATAATTTCTGTTAGTTATACAAATACTTTTCTGAATCGTTCATGTAAGTGTACATGTAATAATCTCCTATAAGTTGGAACATTCTGTTCACTTCTGTCAGAAGAGGTTGGTAAAGAACAATGTGTTCATATTGATAAGAGTCATGTTTTATCCACTCTATATATTTGAACGAAGAATCTATTGCAACTTGAATAGTTGGAACAAGTAATCTACCATGTGACATTTCATTGTCATTTGGATAATACATATCTTTTTCTTCCTGTTTCTTTAGATATAATTGTCTTGTCTCACCCCAATCAGAGTGAATGGAGTCTGACATGATAGCATAGAGAGAATTGTACAAACCTTCTCCCTCTATTTCTTCTATCAGTTGACGCATATTCTTTCCTCCAAAACTTTTTCTTGCAGTTTCTAAGTCTTCCAACTTGAAACCTTCAGATTTTAAGTCTTCTAAAAATTTCTTGTTTCTTATGGTAAAATACCCATTTTCTTTATCTTTAGAATTTTTATAAAATCTATATCTGTCTTTGAACGAGCATAATCTGTATTCCTTTTGTGCTTCTTCTCCATGAATTATAAGATAACTCATTTTTATATATGCTTCATATATTACCCTACATAATAGAAGACAAATATGTATGTTATTAGCTTTGTATGAGCAATAAAAATCTTTTAAAAGTTTTGTCTGTTTTATATATAAGGCAACAATAGTTGCTTCATTTTTATCAAACAAAGGTACATATTCCTCGTAAGGATTGATAATTTTGTTAAGCACCATAATAGTGTTATCCACTAATGGGTAAAGAAGTCGTTCTTCCTTATCCATTAGTGGGACAATATCTTCTATCTTTTGAAATTTTGAGAATGGAGTCACCATAATTTCAACTATTAATTATTATATCTAAATTTATTCCAGGCATCGAGGACGAGGCGCTTGGTACGGTATTCTCCGTACTGGCGTATCTCGTTGTCTTTCAGCATATGGAAGACTTCGTTTAAACTGCCTTTCTTCTGCAAATATAAGGCTTTTCTTTGAGGTGTTACAATAAAATGCAAACTGAATTGTATAAAAATGTGCTCACTTGTAAAGAACTACCATGTCAGATAGATTGTTGAGGCTGTCAGAAGGATTATTGAGGCTGGAGGATAGCTTGTTAAGGCTGGAGGATAGGCTGGTAGATAACCCGATTATCGAGTTATCTGCCAGCCTTTATTTTGCTTATATACAACGAGTTATGTCGAAACTGGAAGATATGGCAGATTTTTTCACGTACATACAACTATTTTGAAACAACAATCCATTGCCCATTTTTATCACTTCCGTTACGTGTAATGTAACCTTCCTTCCTTAACGAAGTAAGTTCTCTTTTTAACGTTGCAAGCGAAATACCCAGTTTGTTTGCCAAATCTTCTCTTATTATTGATGGACTTTGCTTCATGATAGATAGTATAGTTTGTTGCCGTTCATTTACAGGTTCATTTACAGGCTCATTTACAGGCTCGTTTTGAATATGGAGAGTCAATTTTACCTGCATAAGTTCGGGTTGCTCCAATAACTCAGGCTTTATCCGATGCTTTTCATTCTCTTATATAGTTTTTTACAATTTATCTATTATCACACATTCTTCCAACTTATCAAAAGTCGTATCAACAAACGTGTGGACTATCATCTTTGTTGTGTCTATCGGTTGGAATTCTGCGTATTGCTTGCGGACATACTGCAGTTCAAAAGCCAGGCGGAGAGCCTTGCTGTCGGCATCATCTTCATCCGTTTGTTTTGCCTCTTTGCCTGTGATAGTCCGCACCTTGACAATCTCATACACATCACGTATTCCTTTTCCTTTGATGTATGGCATGAAGAAGTGAAGATCTTGCAAGGCGATGGTTGTTGGGAACTGTTTTCCTGAATAATACAAGGTTGCAGTTCCGTCCATAAATGCTTGAAACAGCCTGTTGTCTTCTTTCACCAATCCAATAAGTACACGATTGCCCACCTCTACATACGCACCCTTTTGTGGTATGACATGAGCAATGGTCTCGTATGATTTGGTATGTATAAGTTCATCAATGAAATTCTCCAAAAGTTTTCTGTTCTCTACATCCTTAGGACGAAGAGGGAAAGCACCGATATTCACTTCTTTGATGGTTTTATAGAACTTCGACACAGCCACATCGTTTGGCTCACCGTCACCAGGGAAGAGAATGTAACCGCCAATGACCTCTTTTTTCAACTCATTAGCGTCATAGTCTTTGTAGTATATGGCATCACGATAGCGGTGCATCTGATTGATGGCATCCTCCGGCGGTACATCCACGCCCTCGTCTTTGCCTTCTATACGGTATTTCGCATCAAAGAGATATGTCATCTTCATGCCTTGCTGCAAATCGTTCTTGGTGAGCTGCAACACGATGTCTGGTTTCTGCGGTACGGTCGGCACAACCAGATCTTTCATGCCCACATTGTCGTTTTCCGTGTCGGCGTTCTTTGGGTTATATACCAATTCTGCCAGCTCTACGCCATCCTTGCGGAACAATATGCGTGAGTGTTCGCCTTTGCCAAGCTCCCAAGAGAAGATGCCGTTCATCTCCATACGGTTGCGATGTTCCACGTCTTCATCGTCAAGATGCAATTGTGCCTTTACGATATGGCTCACCTCTATGAAACACCATATCTCATAGAGCGTTGCTATATCCTTTGTCTGCAAGCGATACAAGCCGTCATTCAGCGAATAGGCTCTTCTAAGCAAGTTCCATGTACGGTACACTTGGCTGTAGCCCGTTGCCTTTTGCAGCACCATGCTCTCTTGGCTTATTCCCTTGAATCTTCCTATTGTTCTGAAGAAGGGATGATGTTGCAGCCGTTTCAATGTTTCTGAGGTTGCAAGCATGGCAGACTTCATTGTGCCTGAAGCTGTTTTTACCGCCTCAATGCGTTGGCGCAGATCCTCATACCGCTTGCTTATCTGATGAAGTGCAAACTTCAGAAAGCGGTTCTCTTGCGTGTCGTTCGATAGTATATGTTGCTCCACACGATAGAGATATGCTGGTTCCTTGCGGTGTTCTGCCAATCTGTTCTCTATGTTATGGGGAGTTTGCTTCAGTTGGTCCGCTCTCAGATACACCTCTTCACCGTGAAGTCTGTGGCGAGGTCGGTCAATGATGCTTTTGCAGGCTTTTATGAATTTCTGTTGTTCTCCCTCAAACACGCTCCACCAGACTATATCGGGATGCTCGCCGTTTTGGTCGGGCGAGAAACCATGAAACGTGCGTCGCATATAATCCAACGACAACATACGGTATTCTCGCTCTATATCCTCCACGATTGTGCGCCAATGCTCGTGATAGTCGAGCTTCGTACTCAGAACTTCAAAACCGAAACGGAATGCCCTTGTCTCTTTGTCTACCTTATATATAATCTGTATCTCGCTTCGTCCTATCTCGTTCTTGTAGTTGATGAAACCAGCCAAGATGTGACGACGAAAGGAGAAGCGGTCGTTGTCGTTTTGCAGGATGGAACCAAACTGAGCGTCTTTCACATAGTCTTTGAACTCTATCCAGATGGGATAGTCGGCATTGTCGAAGAATGTGGCGGGAGCAGGAACACCTTGCTCAATGTCTATTTCATGGTCGGCATCCAATGTACGCTTAACAGACACGACACCATCCGACCAAGAGTAAGTGGAGTAGAGTTTGTCCTCGCCCACGTTACTCTTAGCCTTGTTCCAAATGCCGTCGAACTTCGTACATTCGACAATCATCGTGAAATCTTTATGCTCAATAGTCAATAGTTCCATCCGTATTGCTTTTTAGCTCCAAAAACTTGTATATCCCGAAACGAGTTTGGCTTTCATCTCTTTCAGTTTCGCCAAAGATATGGATTTTACTGTATTCTCCTCTCCCGACACAGTCTTCAATCCGTCCTCGATAGCTTTGCTTAAGTTGTCAAGTAGTTCGTCGCTAACCTTCGTGTCGTCACCCTCAATGCGCGATAATACTTTCATGCTGGTAATCTCGTCTAAGGCACGAGCTATGACATAGCCTTGCTCCAAATTGTTGCCGTTTTTGTCTTTGCAATACGACAAGTTGTTCACCACATAGAGCAGGAACTCGTTACGGGTGCGGTAAGCCACCTTGAATGGAGTACCTTCCAATATATCATTTACCTTTTGCAGATAGCCAAGTGCAATGTCGCAAACATCGGTGTAGTCGTTGTAAACATCCACGCCTTCCACGGCAGAGCCGACAAGCTCTGCATTACTCAACTTGCCAATGCTTTCGTGACGTTTGGTCAGACCGCCATGCAAGTCCACCTCGTTCATTTCGATAGTCATGGCACGGTCGAGAACCTTGCGAGAGAACGAGAATGTGGTCTCGTCCATATTCACCGTTCCTACGACAATGAGGTTTTGAGGGATGCTGATGCCTTCCTCGTTGAATTGCTTGCGAATGTCTTCGTCTGATGTCAGTGAAGCTGTCAAGTTGAAGTACCACTCTTCATCAGCCTTTTCCAATATAGGGTCGGTTGTCACGGTACCATCCTCATGACTCTTGCGAGACTCTATCACACTCAAATATTCTGCAAAGTATTGTTCTACAGGTGCAAGGTTCATCTCGTCCAAGCACAAGAAGTACGGCGTTTCAGTATCTTCCCATGCTTTGGCGATGAATTTCAAGAACTCTCCTGTCACATACTCTGCCTTTCCGCTGACACGGCTCACATAACCAATCAAGTCGCTTGAGTCATGCCAATTTGGTTTCACCTGCACCATTTGGAAGTTCTTCGGCTTTTGTGCCTTGTATTCATCTGTGCCTTCTTCCCAACATGCTCTTGCCAACTCTCGCACTATTCGGCTTTTACCTGTGCCAGATATTCCGGCAAGTAGGAGGAATGGCTTGGACTTGATGGCGGTGATGTAGGGGCGATAATCCGAATACTCCTTTGTGCCAGATTGAATACTCATTGTTCGTGTTGAGACTTTAATGCTATTTGTGGCAGCTAGGATTTTCAAGAACTCTATATAATGCTTATGAGTCGAAAAAACCAAATATTTTTCTCCATTTGGCCCTTGTTCTTTTTGCAAATAAGCCATTTCTGTATTTTTCTCTATAACTGCATTTATGACCTTTTCATATTGGTGCAAGTCAGTTAACGAGAATACATTTTCAACATTTGCATTTTTATGAAGATAAGCATTGATAACCTTTTCAAATTGAGACACATATGTTTCATAATCAGCACCATGTTGGTCTACGATTGTCCAAAAGCGGATAAAACTATCACGAACGACATTCGGGGAATCCGTATAATTAGAAGTCTGCAAAAATCCTGGCAGAACTTTCTCTGTCATTTTTATAGAATCCATATCTGTCCATTCTGCAAGTTCACCAGCAGAATGTCTTTTTGTAGGAATCCAAACAGTATACTTTGCACCATCTTTGGCAAACCAATAAAACTCTGCAGTATTTGCTATTATACTATCAACAACAGCTCGATTGGAGCCTTTGTTGTTAAGTAGTTGGCTCGTATTGAAAGCTACATTTGGGGCAATACCAGAAGCTAATGCTAAAAGAAAACTCTCAGCAAAAGTACATTCCTTGCCTTTTGGCGTAATTGCATAAAGTCTATTTTCAACCTTGTCAACTTTTACATATGTGCATACGTCTTCACCCCTAACGTAAGATAATTTACTATTTTGAGGCAATTCGTCTATGAGACTTATCAAATGACTTAATTCCATACTTCTATCAATTATGATGGTTAATGTAATCGGAAATACTGTTTGCTATCCCATTGGCTAAAACAAATGGAACACCATTGCCTATTGTTTTAAAGGCATCCGAAAGCGTTATATTGGGTGGCAATACAAAATTTGCCGGTAGGCTTTGTATGGCCAATGCTTCTGCAACTGATATTCTTCGTGGCAGAAATGGATGCACATGAACTTCATTGTTACCATATGCTGCAGTTGGTGAATAGCGCCATCGATGTAATCTCTTATAACATTTTTTCTCTACATCACCCTCATCCTTTGTTTGAAAACGAACAAGTCCGGCTCTAGGCCTAAAGTACATATCTTTGTTGGGATGAGTATCTACATGATTTTGCTTCCACCAATGTAGAACAGTTAAGTCCTCTATAATTCCTTGCGGCATTTCTGTTTCAACATTCTCATGATATGGTGTCTTTGTCGGCCAAGGAAGCGACTTCACTGTTTGCAAATTATATCGTTTGTGTGCTTCCCAAGGAAAATCCAACAATTTGCCATCTGATTCAGGTAGATGGAGCCTTTCGATAGCAGTATGATGGAAACCTATTAGAATAATTCTATCTCGGTCTTGAGGTGCACCATATTCCAATGCATTGACAAGTTGTTCCGTCATGGAATATCCGTGTTCTCGGAATTGCATTTTCAATTCTTCAAAGAATTCTCTATGTCTTGCGGTTCTATACAGACCTTTTACATTCTCAAATACAAAAAAGTCAGGAAGAGCACGACATATCAATTCTGTATATGTTCCAGAAAGTTTACCATTTTCTCCGTCACGGCCTTTATTTCGACCGGCTACAGAGAAATCTGGACATGGAGGTCCACCTATAAAGCCAGTCAAGTCTGTTTGCTTTGATGTATTTACCAGTTCTATAAGATTTGTTAACTTCTCATCGTGTTTACCATCTGTGTATTCCGTTATGTCTTCGACATGATGACCATAGATTGGTTGGGCAATTCCCATCTGTTGCCGTGCATATTGATACACGTCATTAAAAGCCTTGTGAAACTCATTCACAAAGACCACATTAAAATTGCCTTGTAGCTCAAACCCCAAGTCCAAGAACCCTGCTCCTGAAAAGAAAGAAAAAATATTCATATTACTCTTTGTCTTTTATTGGCCAAAACAAATCCTGTATCTCAACATTCAAATATTTGGCAATCTCCACCAGTGTCTCGACATTCGGCTGTATGGTGTTGGTACACCACTTTGAGACGGTTGCAGGATCTTTACCCAATTGTTCAGCGAGCCATTTGTTGGTTCGTTTCTTTTCAGCCAGGACGACCTTTAGTCTGTTTATATCTTTACTCATATTTGCGTATAATTATTTGGAAAGTACAAAAGTAGTGATTTCCTGTTAGAATAACGAATAAAGGTGTTGAGTTATTATGTTAGATAGTGATATTCGTATTATATAGATGATATATACATCAATTTATAGAATATGTGAGCTAATCTACCTGACTATAGTTTGTCATTTGGTGACTCATAAAATGGGCGATGTCAAGTGAAATGCAATGAAATCATGAGAAATACGGATGAAAACAACATAAACTTTGCCAACCACAACAAATTAGCGACGAATTATGTTGGCAAAATCTCGGCAATTTATATAAAAGCAAAAATCCTAACTGCTCATTTCTAAGCAGTTAGGATTCTGTATGGTGCGCCTGAAAGGACTCGAACCTTCACGTCCTAAAACACCAGATCCTAAGTCTGGCGCGTCTACCAATTCCGCCACAAGCGCGTTAGTGGCTGCAAAGATAGTGAAAAATGGTGAGACTGGCAAAATATTATGTGACTTTTATGATCCGCACCGACCGATGCGGATGCTCGTAACGGTCGGCGCGGATATCCGTATCGTTCGGTGCGGATGAGAAAACTCCACACATTCTACTTCTTCTGTTTTTCGATGAATTGCTTCATCTCTGCCTCGTGTGCCTTTGCCTTCAGGAAGAGGTGCCACTGGTTGCGGGCGCGTGTGAGGTTGTGGTCGGCATACTGGCACTTCCAGTAGTGGTCGCCCGAGAGATAGTCCCAGAGGAAGCGCACGCACTGCATGTAGGGGAAGAGTTCGGCGGCGTAGGGCAGGAGCGACACTTCGAGCGGAGTGAGGAAGCGCTGTGCCGATTCGAGGTAGCCGCGTGTGAACGCCTCGAAGATGTCCATGCGGAAGTCGATCTTGTCGTACTCGGGCGAGTCTTCGGCGATGGTGTTTGCGGCTGTACGCAGGAAGTCGCCGTAGTCGCTGACGAAGAGTGATGGCATCACGGTGTCGAGGTCTATCACGCAGAGCACTTTACCTTGCTTGTCGAACATCATATTGTTCACTTTTGTGTCGCAGTGGCACACGCGTTTCTGCAGCTTGCCCTCGGCGAGCAGTCGTTCGCCCAGACACATCTCGTCCATGTACGCCTCAATCTCTTCTACGAACTGCTTCACGCTCTCGGCGCGTCCCACTGGGTCTTCGGCGTACACCTTGCGCAGCTGGTCGCGTCGGAGGCACATGTTGTGGAAGTCGGGGATTGTTTCGCCCAACTGGTCGGCGATGTCAGCCAGTCGAGCCTCGAAGTCGCCGAACGCCTTGCCTGCGTCGTACGACGATTCGGGTGTCACGGCGTCCATCGTCACGGCGTCGCTGATGAATATCGACACGCGCCAGTAGCTCTCGCCGTCGAAGTGATAGGTCTTTCCGTCGGTGGTGGGCACGAAGCGCAGCACGCGGCGGTCGATGTCGTCGGCTCCTTCTGCCTTCAGCTGCTCGCGTATGTGGTTGGTCACGGTCTCCACGTTGTGCTGCAGCAGGTCAACATCGGTGAAGATGTGGTGGTTGATGCGTTGCAGGACGTAGTCGGGGCGGTCGTTTTCTGCGGTCTGTATGCGGTATGTGTCGTTGATGAGTCCGTTGCCGAGCGGCTTGATGTCGCTGACGGTGCCTTCGATGAGGAACTTGCTGGTAATGTTGTTTAGATTGTTCATAGTTTTTTATTTTGATTTTTGCAAATTTACGGCTTTTTTATTATAATAGGTGTCTTTATTGCTGCTTATTTCGCTTTTTTGCAGTAACTTTGTGGTGATAGACTAAAAATTAAAAACTAATCATAATGCAAGCAAAAAGACAACTCCTTGCGCTTCTTGCGCTCTGCGCCTTTGGCTCTGCCAACGGCTTCGCGCAGCAGAAGACGTCCTTGAAGTATTGGTTCGACCGCCCGACGACGATGCGCGGACAGGCTGTGTGGCTCGCTTCGAGCCCCGACCGCAAGCCTACTGAGCGTCAGCTGGTGCGTGCCGGCGACTTAGTGAACAACCCCGATCCCGAATGGGAGTCGCAGTCGCTGCCTATCGGCAATGGCAATATCGGCGGCAACGTGCTCGGTTCGGTTGAGGCTGAGCGCATCACGTTCAACGAGAAGACGCTCTGGCGCGGCGGTCCCAACACTGCGCGCGGCGCCTCATACTACTGGGATGTGAACAAGCAGTCGGCTAATGTGGTGGGCGAGATACGCGACGCCTTCACCAAGGGCGACTGGGCGAAAGCCGAACAGCTCACACGCAAGAACTTCAACAGCGTAGTGCCTTACGAGGCAGACGCCGAGGAGCCGTTCCGCTTCGGCAGCTTCACAACAGCCGGCGAGTTCTATATAGAAACCGGACTGAGTTCGGTGGGTATGACCGGCTATCGCCGTGAGCTCTCGCTCGACTCAGCCCTTGCTAAAGTGAGTTTCTGCAAGGACGGCGTGCAGTACGAGCGCGAGTATTTCGTGTCGCATCCTGCCAATGTGATGGCTGTGCGCTTCGCTGCGTCGCAGCGCGGCAAGCAGAACCTCGTGTTCTCCTACGCTCCCAACCCTGTTTCGACGGGCGAGATGAAGGCCGACGGTGCCGATGCGCTCTGCTGGCTGGCGCGTCTCGATAACAACGCCATGCAGTACGCCGTGCGCATCAAGGCTGTGGCTAAGGGCGGCGAGGTCTCTAACGCTGGCGGCAAGCTCACGGTGAAGGATGCCGACGAGGTGGTGTTCCTCATCACTGCCGACACCGACTACAAGCCCAACTACGACCCCGACTTCAACGACCCGAAGGCTTATGTGGGCGTCGACCCGGCAAAGACTACCGCCGACTGGCTCGCAAAGGCTGCGGCTAAGGACTACGCCTCTCTGCTCAACGAGCATTACGCCGACTATTCGGAGCTCTTCAACCGCGTGCGTCTGAACATCAACAACGCTACGGTTGAGACCGCCGACCTGCCCGTGAACAGACGCCTTGAGGCTTACCGCCAGGGCAAGCCCGACTACTATCTGGAGCAGCTCTACTATCAGTTTGGCCGCTACCTGCTCATCTCGTCGTCGCGTGCAGACAATATGCCGGCTAACCTGCAGGGCTTGTGGCATAACAACGTGGACGGACCGTGGCGCATCGACTATCATAACAACATCAACCTGCAGATGAACTACTGGCTGGCTTGCCCGACGGGACTTCCGGAGTGCGAGTTGCCGCTCTTCAACTTCATGCGCACGCTCGTTAAGCCGGGCCGCGTAACGGCTAAGTCGTACTTCGGCACACGTGGCTGGACAACATCCGTTTCGGGCAATATCTTCGGCTTCACATCGCCGCTTTCGAGCGAGGATATGTCGTGGAACTTCTCGCCGTTCGCCGGTCCGTGGCTCGCCACTCACCTCTGGAACTACTACGACTTCACCCGCGACCGCCACTTCCTCGCCGACAACTACGACATGCTGAAGGAGTCTGCCGACTTCGCTGCCGACTATCTCTGGCATCGCGCCGACGGCGTATACACCGCTGCTCCGTCTACATCGCCCGAGCACGGACCGGTTGACGAGGGCGCAACGTTCGCTCACGCCGTGATACGCGAAGTGCTCTTGGATGCTATTGAGGCAAGTCGCGTGCTGGGCAAGAGCGCAAAGGAACGCCGCCAGTGGGAGGACGCTCTGAAGCATCTCGCTCCGTACAAGATAGGTCGCTACGGACAGCTCATGGAGTGGTCTACCGACATCGACGACCCGAAGGACGAGCATCGCCACGTGAACCATCTCTTTGGTCTGCATCCGGGCCACACCGTGTCGCCCGTTACGACGCCCGAACTGGCTAAGGCTTCGCGCGTAGTGCTCGAGCATCGCGGCGACGGCGCTACAGGATGGTCGATGGGCTGGAAGCTTAACCAGTGGGCGCGCCTGCACGACGGCAATCATGCCTACACGCTTTACGGCAACCTGCTGAAGAACGGCACGCTCGACAACCTTTGGGACACGCACGCTCCGTTCCAGATTGACGGCAACTTTGGCGGAACAGCCGGCGTAACAGAGATGCTCATGCAGAGCCACATGGGATTCGTGCACCTGCTGCCTGCGCTGCCCGACGCTTGGAAAGAGGGCGCTGTGAGCGGTCTGCGCGCAAAGGGCAACTTCACCGTGTCTATCAGCTGGAAGAACGGTAAACTCGTTGAGGCTACGCTGCTCTCTGGTGCTGGTGCTCCCTGCGAGGTGCGCTATGGCGACTCGGTGCTGAAGTTCAAGACGAAGCGAGGCGCACGCTATACGCTGAAGCTCAACGGCGACAAGCTCACTGTGAAGAATCTATAAATACAAAAAGAGGATATCGCAAATGCGGTATCCTCTTTTTTATTACCTATTATATCTATTGTCTACTCGTAAACCCAGTATCCCGCTGTCTGCTGCTGTGCTGCGCCGTCCTTTGAGGGAGCGGCTGCTGTAGACGTCTTGCGGAAGTAGCCGACGAGGGTTATGTCGAAGATGAGGGTGGAGTAGGCTGCGCCCGGCGTGTCAGACGAGCCGTATGCCAGCTGGTGCGGTATGTAAACCTGCCATCTGTCGCCGATGTGCATGTTCTGCAGCGCTGTAGCGAAGCCTTTCACCACGCCGCTCACGGCGAACGTGCGCGGTTTCATCGTGCTGAGGTTGTATTCGCCCTGCCACGACTGGTCGAAGATGTAGCCTTCGGCGTAGCTTGTTGACGGCAGCAGTCGGCCGCTGTAGTGCACCTTCACCGAGTCGGTGTAGAGCGGACAGCCCGAACCCGTGCCGGCGTTGAGCACGTTGGCGAGCACGTAGTCGTAGCTGTGTGTAGCCAGCTTGTCGTCGAGGCTCCAAGAGCGTAGCACCTTCCAGTCGGCAGCGCCGCCATTGACGAGCTGCTTCACCTCGGCGTACTTCTTGTCGTAGTAAGCCTCGTTGGTCTTCTGCCAGTTGGGGAACTCTTCCACCTCGTTGTCGGTCTCTTTGCACGACGACAGGCTTGCTGCGAAGACTGTCGTCATGGCGAAGAGTATGAATAAATAGTATTTTCTCATTTATTGGGTGTGTTATTACTGCAATTTCTTGAGCAGGCTTGTGATGCTCACCTTGTCCTCAATGATGCTGAGGAGCTGGTCGATGCTCACGCGCTCCTGCTCCATAGTGTCGCGGAAGCGGAGTGTTACGGTGTTGTCCTTCAGCGTGTCGTAGTCGACGGTGACGCAGTAAGGTGTGCCCACGGCGTCCTGACGGCGGTAGCGCTTGCCGATGGTGTCCTTCTCGTCGTAAGTTGTGTTGAAGTGGAACTTCAGGTTGTTCACAATCTCGCGAGCCTTCTCGGGCAGTCCGTCCTTCTTAACGAGCGGCAGCACGGCGAGCTTTGTCGGAGCGAGTGCCGGCGGGAGCATGAGCACGACGCGTGTCTCGCCGTTCTCGAGCTTCTCCTCCTTGTAAGAGTGGCACATCACGCTGAGGAACATACGGTCTACGCCGATAGATGTCTCGATGACGTACGGAGTGTACGACTCCTTTGTCTGCGGGTCGAAGTACTTGATAGAGCGGCCCGAGAACTTCTCGTGCTGCGAGAGGTCGAAGTTGGTGCGGCTGTGTATGCCTTCCACCTCCTTGAAGCCGAACGGCATGTGGAACTCGATGTCGGTAGCGGCGTTGGCGTAGTGAGCCAGCTTCTCGTGGTCGTGGAAGCGGTAGTTCTCGGCGCCGAAGCCCAGAGCCTGGTGCCACTTCATGCGCAGCTCCTTCCACTTCTGAAAGTACTCGAGCTCGGTGCCCGGCTGCACGAAGAACTGCATCTCCATCTGCTCGAACTCGCGCATACGGAAGATGAACTGGCGTGCTACGATCTCGTTGCGGAACGCCTTGCCGATCTGTGCGATGCCGAACGGAATCTTCATGCGGCCTGTCTTCTGCACGTTAAGGTAGTTGACGAAGATGCCCTGCGCTGTCTCCGGGCGGAGGTATACCTTGTTAGAGCCGTCGGCTACTGAGCCCATCTCTGTAGAGAACATGAGGTTGAACTGGCGCACGTCGGTCCAGTTCTTTGTGCCGCTGATCGGGTCTACGATCTCCTCGTCGAGGATGATCTGCTTCAGCTCAGCGAGGTCAGGTCCCTGCATAGCCTCTGTGTAGCGTGCGTGGAGAGCGTCGCGCTTCTGCTGGTGCTCGATTACGCGAGCGTTGGTGGCGCGGAACTGAGCCTCGTCGAAGCTTTCGCCGAAGCGCTTGCGAGCCTTGGCAATCTCCTTCTCAATCTTCTCGTCGTACTTTGCAATCTGGTCTTCGATGAGAACGTCGGCACGGTAGCGCTTCTTAGAGTCGCGGTTGTCGATGAGCGGGTCGTTGAAAGCGTCTACGTGTCCGCTTGCCTTCCAGATAGTAGGGTGCATGAAGATGGCTGAGTCGATGCCCACGATGTTGTCGTGCAGCAGCACCATGCTCTTCCACCAGTATTGTTTGATGTTGTTCTTCAGTTCTACACCGTTCTGTCCGTAGTCGTACACTGCAGCCAGTCCGTCATAAATTTCGCTGCTCGGGAACACAAAACCATACTCCTTGCAGTGACTCACGATTTTCTTGAAAACGTCTTCTTGTGCCATTTTATATGTGTTTTATTGTTAATTTACTGATATGTAGTGCGCTGTGTGCGATAATAACAATGTGCAAACAGCCACCTTTAAAGTGCAAAGTTACGCTTTTTTGATTGATTATGTAGCGTCTGAGGCGTTAAATGTTATGAAACAATAGGGTTGCGGCGGTCGGTTTGTTGTGTTGGGGCAGTTGGTTTGTTGGGTTGTGGCGGTTGGTTTGTTGTGTTGGGGCGGTCGTTAAGTCATCGGACG
>ULXQ01051341.1_pt1 | contig 18495 bp, 17 predicted proteins | sample 1961481 | NCBI WGS metagenome assembly ULXQ01 (sample SAMEA4835843, study PRJEB28245) | human gut metagenome | biome: gut microbiome; material: fecal sample | place: Denmark | collected 2008 | reverse complement strand
ATAGGTCAAGGTTTCGCCCACGCTGTCCTCGACTTTCTTGGTTGCGGATAAAAGCTTCATTTCACGGAGCTTGGCGGCAATGGAGACCGCCTTTTCCTGTGCAGCTTCCTCTTGCTCTCCTGCGCGTGGATTGCCTTGAGCATTAAGGTAACCTGCTTCATCTTAGTCTTTGGTGTCACTGTGAAGACGTTCCGGTAAAAATGGACCGTGCAGCGTTGGTATTTGGCTTCAGGAAAGACTACAGGGATGCTTTCCAGCATGCCAAGGCATTTATCGCCGATAATGAGACGCACGCCTGCAAGGCCACGGCCTTTGAGCCAGGTGAAGAAGTTCAACCAGCTTTCCCTGTCTTCTTTCATGCCTTCTGGTTGAGATGGCTGATGGTGCCAGAGGAGACCTTTGTGCCCCAAAGCAATTCGGTGATATCTTCGACACGGCGCACGGATACGCCGGCCAGGTACATCTCAATAAGGGCTTCCTCGACAGAGCATTCACGACGTTTATAGCGCTCGATGATGGCCGTCTCAAACTGGATGCCCTTGAGCTTCGGCACGCGTAATCTGATTTCGCCGGAAGTCGTGCCAAAATTCCGCTCGTAATGACCGGAACGGTAGCCCTTACGATCTCCCGTTCGCTCATACTTGCCAGCGCGGACGAGTTCATCCGCCTCGTGGTCGAGCAGGGCGTTCAGTGTTTCCTCTACACTGTTGCGTACAAGATCCTTTAAATTATTCTTTATAAGATCCTCATTAAGTTGTATAATATTACCAGACATGGTCTATTGCCTCCTTACGAATTTGGTGTGGTAACTTAATTGTACTAGCGGCAATAGACTATGTCTATTTTTTATGAAATTGAATTTGCGAAATATATTTTACCTTATCGTAGCTGTGAAAGTGGTAGTGGCCACGAGGCTATCCCACAGGAAGCGTACACAACACTGGCAGCACATTATTGTTGTGAGCCCGTCTTCGCAGTGACAAGTACCTTTGGCCCTTGTTGACCGCTTAACATACTATTATAACGTCTTAAATATGAATGGCACTTCCTAACGTCTGCAAAGCCAGCTAGAGAATTAAATGTAAATGGCCCAAGTATTCGTTAGCACAGTTGCCCACTTTTTTTGATATTTACACTGATTACCTTGACGACAATTATTCATGTATTCTACCCAGAGCAATTTCAACGTAACACCGCTACGGAGCAGCACCCGATAAATGCAATTGAAGTCTGTCATAATTAGAGCTGTCGTGACAGCGCTTGTAGGAAAGATCTGCAGATGAAGTTCTACTCTACTGCAATGTGTAATTGGCTCTCATCACGCGCGAGATGAGCCTAGAATTTCCTTATCCTATGACATAATGGCATACCATCCTTCTTTTGATTTATGGAATCCCTACAAGTCCATTCAAAAAAAAAGGTGTCTCGCTTACGCGAATTTAGTTGTTCTATGTGGCCGGAATATTCAATATGAACAGAGATACTGAAACCGATGCCTTTTTGAGTGACTTTAGTACATGTTAAATGCTTTTGAGGGAATTGTTAGTTAAAATTTTTATAAAAAGTCATTATAAAAAGATATAATTTCCCTTGCTATCTGACTTTGTATGGGTGATTCACCATAAAGTGAATGTCGATATCCATTATATATATGATATTTAATATTAGAATTTATAGTTTTGACATTAGAAATAAATTGCTTTATTCCTTTGCCATAATTGCAACAAGGATCATTAGAACCTGCTTGAATTAATATTGGTATAGTGCCTGGAAAGGAGTTTAACCACGTATACGAATTAATATATTGATAACTTTGTATGACACTAAATAACTCTCCTAAATTTACTATCATAGGAGATAATGAATCACTGCAACACTTTAATATAAATTTTTTATCTACTGCATTCCATGCAATAGGATTATTAGAGTCTAATACTCGTTCGTTTAAATAAGCGAAAAACTTTTTTATCCAAGCTGCCGCATAATGTTTAGGATATTGTTCACATTCATTCATAAAATCATAGGAACGTAATGCTTCATCACAACCATGAAATTGAGTTAATAATCCACTTAACACTATCCCATTTGGTTTAATCTGATACTTCAATAAAAGCATCAGTATTAGTAATGCACCCCAACTATGGCCATACATGAAAAACGGAAGAGTTGAATAATTATTTTGGATAATATCATATATTTTTTTTTCATCATCAAGATACAGGAGATACGAAACAGGAAACGCTACTCCTAAATTTTTATTACATATGCCAGTAACACCGTGACCAATATGATCGTCGGCTACAACTATAAAACCTGAATCATTAAAATAATTGATAATACATGAAAACCGTTGGGTGTGTTCACCAAATCCATGTATAAGATGAATCACGCCTATCTGTTCCTTTTTAGGTAAAAATTTCCATGCATACACTTTATCATGACCGTTAGATGAAATAAAAGAAAATTCTTCACACAAAACGTCTCACCGAATTCCGTAATAAAATAGTATCTACTAGATCAAAAGCCTTCATAAATAAATTTAACTTCTCCATCTTTAGTTAATAATAAAGATACTACTAAAAATAGTAGTAAAAAAAATATTTTAAATGTATAATAATTTTTACTTGCGAAAAAATCATTTAATATTTTGACAAATTCTTTCATTAATATCGAACCATCCTTTTGATGTAAAATGTGCCTCATCACGAAAATAATATGGTATATATTCGACATCTTCTAAATCAATATAATTCAAATTTTCTGACTTTTGTAATCCTTTCATTTTATCATAATATATTTTTCTTTTTTCAAATGGCATACCTGCAAAATCAAAATAGTATCCATTCACTGCATTAAAAATAGTAATAGATTTTACATTTAAATTCGAACACATATTTAAATACCATTTATGATAAACATACTCATTAGAATCATCAATTGTCGAATCTTTCAAACGATTTTTTTCTTTATCAATCCGTTTTTGTAAAATATTACTTTTGGATTTATAGATATAAAAGTAATCCGATGAATGTTCAAACAAATCGTAATCACGTTTCGTGATATTTTCTTCTCCGTTTTCCCAATCTATTTGATGAGTAGTTTTAACATAATGATTTCGGTTTTTCATCACTAATTTATATGCTTTTAGATGGTCTCTAAAAACTAAAAAATAATACCGTGCCTGATAATACGGATACAAAATGGACATTATTGTTATGTTTGTAATTTTTTTATCAGAATGTAATTTAGCATACAGATAAGCTTCGTTAAATAAGCTATTATGCTTTAACCTTTTAGATAATTCTTTAGAAACATTTATTTTTAAATCTATCGGAATTTTATCATTTTTCATAAACTGATAATACTGTAATTCAGAAAATTGACGTAACAATCCTTTCGTATAATATTGTTCATCGATGAACCAAGTAAAAGAACTATTGAATAAAACAGGAACAGATTGAATATTATCCAATGAGCCTATACGAATTAACGTAATTAAAGTTTCAGCTCCAGCGGCTCCTACGATATCAATATCCTTATCTACATTCTGATTAGGATATTGATTTACAGGATTAGACGTAATATGTAATTTTTTATCTGTATTTAGTTCCGATGATCCAAAATATATAATATTTCCGTTTTTTATACTTAGATTTAATAATAATAAACCTTTATCTTTGACAGGATTATCAAAAAAATGATTAATTCCACTTGTAGGATAATATTTCTCTGCTTGTATCACTATGTATTTATCAATCCCTACCAATAATACAATAAGTAGTACTATTGGTAGGATGAAATTGTAAAAAAATTTTTTCTTGTACATAATTATGCCTATTTATTGCATCTTTTCTTTAAAAACTCAGCTAAACATTTAACACTTTTGACATCATCACGTGTAAAATCAGTTGGCTCCAACTTTAATCCTAATTCATCTTCAATTGATAATATCATAGAAATAATTGCCATTGAATCTAGTAAACCGGCTTCGAAAAGATTTAAATCTTTGTCTTCATCTAATCCTTCCGTTTCTGTAACATCTTCTAAAATACGCAAAGCAATTTCATCATAATTTTTCATAAGAATAACCTCCTAAAAACGAATTAAATAACCAGAAAACAACAATAGGCCAAATGCTACTGTGTGAAAACATATTATACGACTAATTAATGTATAATGAGGAGATTTTAGGTGGCGACGATGTGCCTTAGACTTTAAATATTTATCTGTCAAAGCCAAGGCAATCCCCTGATATAAGCCGTACAATATATAATAAATAGTCAAACCATGCCATATTCCCATAGTTGTCATGGTAACCATAAAACCAACTCTTGCAGCAGTAGATCGTTTATGAATCCAACGATTTCGCATTACATTTAAAACAAAACGGCTAAAAATATAATCTCCAAACCATTTAGACAAGGACATATGCCATCGTTCCCAGAACTCCTTCATATTTTTTGCCAAAAAAGGTTTATTGAAATTTTCTGGAGCTTTAATTCCTAATATATAACTTGTTCCAATTGCTAAATTTGAATAGCCAGCAAAATCAAAAAACAAGTATAATGTATATACGTACATATACTCAATGCCACTTATAAAAGTCAAAGTTTTGGAGATTTTGCTGAGCATATATAAATTAATTAAATTAGCTACGCCAAATTTATAAATAAGTCCCCAAAATATTTTTTGAATTCCAATAACTAAATAATTATCCATATATTCTTGGCGTACTATTTTTTTTTTGGCATCTTCAATGAATCGATTAAATCTATCGATTGGTCCAGAACTTAACGTTGGGAAAAAAGTAATAAAATATAACAAATAAACTAAATCTAATCTTTGTATGTGTTCATCATGTATTTCAATAATTATTTGCCAAATACGAAAACACATATATGATATTCCTAAAATGCTAATAACCTTTAGGTGAGTTAAATATAAACTTTTAACGTATGCAATTGGTAATATAGAAAGTACGATTACAAAGTAATAAAAATATTTTGACTTAAAATGTCTCTTACCATAAAAGTATAGATAAATTAAAAAAACTTCATAAGCTATAAATCCAAAAAAATATATCCACTTAGATCCAATTAAGAGATAAAGTACAGGGATAGATATAATTATTCCATAATAAGTTATCCTTTTTTCTAATAATCCTAAAATAACAGCTGGCACCAATAAATATCCAAATAAAACAATGGAAAAAATGCTACCATATTCACTTATAACCATTTATTTTAAATCCTCCAGCAATTTTTTCCGATCAATTTTTCCATTAACATTTAATGGAAATTCATTAACTCTAACAAATTTTCTTGGAATCATATAACTCGGAATTAATTTGCCTAAATCATTTTTTAATCGAATAGTTAATTTTAGATTTGATTCTGATAAATCTTCTTTTAAGGAATATACATCCATCAAGTATTCAATCTTATCATGCTTTTTTATAGGCAAAACAACATTATTAGAAATATAGGGCAACTTATTAATGTTTTCTGAAATATCACCTAATTCAATACGATAACCATTTAATTTTATTTGGTTATCTTTTCTTCCAACATAATATAAAAGTTTATGATTAAAATATACTAAGTCACCTGTTTTATATCCATGCTGCTGTTTTAAGGAATCGTACCAAAAACATTCCTTGTTTTTTTCCATATTATTATAGTATCCATCACTGACACTTTTGCTAATCACAGCCAATTCGCCTATATTATGTCCGTTTTCTTTATGTAAATCAAGCAACTCAAATTTAGCATCATCTATTAATCTTCCAATGGGGAGAGGCAAGTCACTTTGAAGCATTTCATCAGTAATTGTACAAGCAGACAATAAAACTGTACATTCCGTAGGTCCGTAGCCATTAATAATAGTAACTTGAGGAAAACGTTTTTTTATTTCAAAAACTAATGTTTTTGTTAAAATTTCACCAGCAACTATTATTCTTTCAAGATTAGGCATTAATTTTTCGTTAAAGCTATCATCATGACAACATATCTCAAGAAATGCAGGTGTAGATATCCAAACAGATAATTTACTTCTTCTTAAATTTTCAAAAAGTTCAGGTAAATTGCTCAACATTTCTTTATCAAAATTGTAAAGAGTTTTACCTTTAGACAAAAACACATACAAAGGAATTAAAGAAACATCAAACGAATATGAGACTTGATTCATAACAGTATATTGAGTTTTATCATCTGGTAAAAAACGCTGTATCCAATCCATAAAATTCACAATATTTTTTTTCTTTATTGGAACACCTTTAGGTTCCCCAGTACTTCCAGACGTAAAAAGAATATAACAAATATCATCATCTTTTACCCAGTCAGCTTTGTCAGATTTGTAATCATTATATTTTATGTATATTCGGTTCAAATCACTCTGATTTACTACAGTGGCATCAATATCAATTTTAACATCAGAAAAATTGAATACTACATATGCGTTTACTTGTTTTATAATTTTTAAAAGTCTTTCAACAGGATATGAAGTATCAACAGGAACATATGCAACACCACATTTTAAACTTGCATGCATACATGGAAGAATATCTATTTCCTTGTTTCCGTATATAACAACAGGCGTATGATAATCAAAGATATGAAATTTTTTTCATTATGCTTCAACCAACCAGAAATAGCCTCAGATTTACTCCACAAATTTTTATAATCCAAAGATTGTTCACGATTTATCATAGCTAAATTTACACTATCTTTACATTTTAATAATTCATCTAATAACCACATTTCAATTCATCACCTTTATAAAATCTATTTTTTATAGAATAAATCAATGTATTACTTATATATAAATTAAGAATAAAACTATTTTACTACAAATCGTCACCTTTGGCAATACTCTTACGTTTTTGGTTAGTGTCAAGAAGTTTTCGGTCTTTCCTTTAGACCTAGGTAATAAGCGGGGTCTTATTTCCACATTTTTACAAAATATGTGCCATTTGCAGCACTTTTGCCAGCTTTCCTAACGGACTGCTTGCTGAGCTGTACGTTCCTATATTTCCTTGATGCACGCCCTTGTGAGGCTGCATAGGGACCTGTTTCATCACTTTCCTCATGATGTTCTTAAATCACTGGCTGATAGGCTTATAGGCCGTACGTCCTCATTGGTCATACACGGCATCCCATTCCCTATTTTTCATGGCTGCGATGAGCTGTACCATGGCTTCCGCCCCTTCCTGGCTCCAGCACCGTCCCTGATGTTTCATGCGATAGCTGTATATACGATGTCCGGCCTCACACGCTCCGGGCTGTATCAGATGGACTTTTTCCAGCTTCTGTCGCTGATTCAGTGGTTCTACATACGTCCAGTTTCGTTTTAAATACCTTCGTAATCGTTCCTTGTCTTGTAATTCATCGTTTCCTTCTGCTTCCGATTCAGCCGTATCCAGCCAGAGTGCCCGACTCGTTTCATCATGGTTCCAGATCCTCTTCCGGATTTCTTCCTGTACCTCCGGTGCAGCAAAATGCAGCCGTTCTTTCACCTTGCGGTGTACATGATAGACATCCCGTTGGTGCTCATGCCACTTGCACCCTGCTGCCAGTTCCTGAAACGCCTCATAGCTATATCCCGTTCCGCCATCCCCGTTGCTGATCACTATCGTATGGCTTAATCCATACTGCCGGTGCATGTACCACCCTGCTCGTTCCCATGTCTTTTCATATTCCGTAGAAGCCATGTGATACACATGAATCAGCCGGGTCCGTTTCCCTTCTTTTTCCCGTCCTTCATACACCTGCATCCGGTGTATTTCCAACTGCTTCTTATGCTGTCCCCGCAAGACCAGCCCGTCTCCTTCGATGTACACAACCGGAGCTTCCGTTTCTTCTACGGAAGTTTCCTGCCGCTGAATGTCCTGCCATTCCTGACACAACGTCCCCGATTGCATCACAATATGCTTCACCGTTTGATGACTCAGGTTCGTCAGAGTAAATCGGTTTACGATATCGGCTGTTTTCCGATAGACACAGCTGGTAGCCGTTTCTGCCACTTTCTTCATCAGCAAAGCGGAAAACCGTTGGTAGGGTTTCAATCGTAGCTGCTTATCCAGTGGATAGATGCCTTTCTTTCCCGGCTTTTTCATCCGCCGGCGGACAAACGATACGGTACCGCACAGGCATTGCACTGTCCGTCCATCCTGGCGCTCTACGATATATCCCTGCTTTTTATATTCCGTTGCTAATTCCCGGTCGAACTGCTCTAATGCTATCCCTAGGGCCGTTCGGAATAATTCGAAAAACAGGGCCAATAATTTCATATCCCGTTCAATAACTGTATCGGAATCCTTTATTGTTTTGATGATTTCTGTTACAATAGTTTCCATAGAAGACCTCGGTTTGATGAGATTGGTGTGGTGACCTCTCATTATTATCAGGGTCTTCTTTCTTTTTGACAAGTCTTACCGAGAACTATTTTACACTAAGATAGTTTTTCAAAACCTATATTGATTTAATTGCATTATAAACCCGTTCACAATTTTTCTTATCGTTATAAGCAAAAAAATTATCAATGCGTTGCTTATATTTATCTTTTAACTGACAGTCATTTTCCATATAATCAATAAGACAATCCACCAAAGAATTTAAATCATATGTAACTTCTCCAAATCCATCTCTTTCATAATTAAAATATCCTTTGGTATAGGTATGGTGTGTAAAGAAAATGTCTTTATCAAATTGACAATACACTACTGGTTTTCGGAGATAAGCAAAATCAAAAGCTACTGAAGAATAATCAGTTAAAATTAATGAGCTATGGTTAAAGATCTCACGGTATTTCGTATGTATAGAACAAAAAGTAACCGCATCATTATGATGGAACCAATCAATATAGCTAATCAAGTTGGGGTGTGGCATAAATTGTATTTTATATCCTAATTCTTTTGCTTTTAACAAGAATTTTTTGTTATTTAAAAGGTTATCATAAAATTGAAAAAAAATTGTTTCCTTGAAAGATTCATCATATCTTTTAATACCATCCTTTGTATCCAACTTATTGCTTTTATTTACCAAATAATTTCTCCATGTAGGCATAATTGTAATAATTTTTTCTCGTACATTTTGTAAACGATCATAACGTGGAAAGCCTGTTAATTTTACAACAGATGAATCGTAAAAATACTTGCCCTGTATAATTGATTTATACTCAGGTTGTGCGGCAGTCATAAATAAAGAAAGGTTTTTATTATACTTGTTTAACCAATCAGATAAATCATCTTTAATAATTCCATGCTGTAAAAAAACACGTTTTTGGTGTACTAATATGTCATGATAAAATCTTCCTTGCCAAAGGAAGGGATTATAAACAAAATCGTCAGCTGCTGCAGAAACAGTTGCATCAGCCAGTAGATGAATTATTTTATGCTTCCAAGAAGAGTAGTTCAACATTTTTCCGTATTTCTTTACAATAGGATAATCTGTGCTATCTTTCCGAAGTACAAAATAAGTGTTTTCTTGTACTTTTTCTTCGTTTAAATATTTAAAAAAGGCTTCACCGTTGTCATCAGCTTTGTTAATTCGATCAGACAATAGCCATAAAGGCCGACGCTTAAAACATTTGAATGTATAATAACAAAGACGGGCAAAAACAGCTTTTTTTGCAGCTATATGATGTACTTCACTAAACAAACTAAATAAAAACTTTACTTCAAACGAAAAATGGGCATATTTGCTGTAGGTTTTAAGAACAAGACCATTATTATTCCAACATATTAAATACGAATCACAAAATCCATATGCCTGAGATGTTACTTTATTTACTGGGAAAAACTTTCCTGCTACTATATTACGTAAATTCACTATATGATCATCACGCTTTAAATAGAATTGAATTATATTAGAATCAAGATTTAAAATACCTTTAGGCAGATCTAAAAAGAAAGCATATCCTTCTGTAACAATCTCGTTCATCGCTTCACGTTGGATGATTCGATTTTTGTTTGGAATACATTCAATTGTTCTTCCATTGACTTTTGCCAAAAGCTTTACCTTCGGACTATGATTGAAATGCATAGAATTGAAGTGTCCTTCCAAACAGATTTTTCTATTTTTTTCATGCAAAAACTCTAACACCAGAGCAAAATCGTTTATGGGACAAATTTTGACTCCATGTATACAAAGAAATGTATCTTCTAAATTATATTGCAATACAGGATATTCCCCATATTTCAGACCAAAAGCTAAACATTTCATCCTGCCATCAATAAATTTTTGACTTAGAATAATATCATCGTCAATCTGTTGTAATAAAGATATTATCATTTTCTTATATTGATTCGCATCCGAAATGCCAATCGTCTCAATTACTTTTTTAAATGAAATTTTTAAACGCCATTCCAAATCGTACATTACGGCATATTGAATAAATTTTTCTATTGTATAATATTTCTTTAATGAATAATCAAATATATCTTTATATGTATATTCTAACGGCGGTAAATACCAGCTTTTGTTATCTAAGCTGGATTGAATAGCGGAAAGATTCCCTTCACTATGACGTCTATAGAAATAACAAGCTTCACAAAGAACACCGATTTTGCAAGTATCTAAAAGAATTTTTAAACATTCATGCATATCTTCAGCATAAGCAAGACGCGTATCAAAATGAATCAAGTTCAATGATTTTCGGGTAATAAAAGCAGAAGATAAAGAAAGCTGTACACAGTCTATTTCTTTTTTTAAATCTATAATCCGTGTCCCTTCAGCAAACTTATAATTAAGCATGTGATTACCATTGGCACCATCAAAAAATTTTATTGGAATGGATACCAAGTCAATCTCATCAATATGCTTTTTAAAAAATTCATATACATTTTTTAATGTTTCCTTAGAAAGCTTATCATCGCTATCCATAAAATTAATAAACTCGCCCTCTACATAAGGAAGTCCAGCATTACGTGCTGCAGATACGCCCTGATTATTTTGATGAATCACAACTATATTTTCAGGATATTTTTCCTTATAGGTATCACAGAGCATTCCTGTCTTATCGACAGATCCATCATCGCAAAGAATTAGCTGAACATTATCTATGAAACCAATAGTCTGATCAACCAGGCTCTGAATAGCTTCATCCAGATACCGCTCCGAATTATAACAAGCCATAACGATAGAAAATTTATATTTTTTCATTATTAATCTCCTCTACGCATAATCAATATTTTTCCATATCCAAAATATCTAAAGTCTCGTTTATTCCTCGTTTTATATTATATTTGGCAATCCACCCTGTTTTACACAATTTATTGGAATCGAGGATTGCATAATCAGCTTTGGAATAGCCAGCAGATTCCTTTTTTTCAGGTATATCGAAAACTACACTTTTTCCAGCCCAGGAGGCTACATATTCCGCTAAATCTTTTAGATGGATGTTAGAAGCAGCGTCGGCTACATTGTAAGCTTCTCCTTTTTTTCCATTGAGTAACAAATGGAGAAGTGCATTGACTGTATCTCCAACATATAAATATGAAAAATATTGATTTCCCTTACTTTTCAGGACAATATTTTCTTTTTGAAGCCCCTTTTTTAAAAATTGTGACAAAGCTTTACTATCATCTATTTTCATAGTCGGCCCGTAAATTCGGCAAAGTCGTGGAATTACAATGTCTAAATTATACTGCTTAATAAAGGCCTGACACAATGATTCTCCTGCACGTTTTCCTTCATTATAACAAGCCCGCACTGTGTTACAATCAATATAACCGCAATCAGTTTCCTTCAGAGGTTCGTTATTTGTCGTTTGGCCATAAATTTCCACACTGGATAAAAATAAAAATCTTTCTGTCATATGATTTACAGCATATGATAGAAGACGGTACGTCCCTTCAACATTTGTCATCAATGTTTCTACTGGATGTTCTGCATACGCTACAGGGTGAGTATTACTAGCTAAATGAATGATAAAATCTACTTTTTCATCCAATACCAATGGTTGATTAATATCAGCCGGAACAGAAGAAAAACACGGATTATCAAAATAGCAGGAAAAACGGACTTCTATGTTCCTCTTATCTCGTCCCATAGCAATAACAGAAATGTGCAATTTTCTAATTTTGTTTACCCTCATGATAAGATCAATTAGAAAGGTTCCTATAAGGCCCGTTGCTCCTACAATAAGAATTTTTTTATAATTTAATCTATCCCAGTCAATGGATTCGGCAAATACATCTAATGATTTTATATACGAAGCATTGTCTGCAAACATATGTGTCTCTCCTCTATTTCATCCAGGAACTCTTCTTTACAGCAAGAAGAGCTTTGAATAATTCAAAATCATCAGCGGTTGTAATTTTAATGTTCTTATCAGATCCCTTGGCGAAATAAAGCGTTTCACCCAAGTCTACCATCATGGTATTGGTATAAGAAGAACCGTAAATTCCAATTTTATCAGCAAATGCTTTTTTATATGCCCACAGTAACTTACCAAACTTATAAGCTTGCGGTGTTTGAACCCGACGCAGTGTATCGCGTGGAATATATTGTTTCGTACTGTACTCGTCTTCTTTAATAAAAATCTGTTCATTATAAGGAAGTGATGTGACACCATTACCGTAAAGCTCACATTTTACAATAACATCTGAAAGAACTTCTTCATCAATCATAGGACGAATACCATCATGAATGATAATAATATCATCATCGTTACATTTTCCCTCTAAATTATATACACCATTTCGAATAGATTCCTGGCCACTTTCTCCTCCAGAAATAACCCATTTCAACTTTGTAATATTATATTGCTTTGCATAAGCACGAAGAATTTCGTGCCAGCCGTCCAGACAAACTACCTCAATAGCATCAATGTCTGGATGCTTCTGGAACCCTTCTAATGTATAAATAACAACTGGCTTATCATTAATATTTATAAATTGTTTGGGAATATCCTGACCAGTTCTTTTACCTGATCCGCCAGCAATGATTAAAGCTATTTTCATAGTGCTATTAACCTCCTGTACACATATATGTATCAAGCGCTCTATACTATCCTTTTATTTTTAAAATAACGTAATAAAAAAAATAAAATTTTTTATAAAACAGTTGAAATTTAAATCTATCTTTCCAAGAAAAATCATGGGAATTTACTTTCATAGCAAGATTCATTAAAAAAGATTTTTCTTCATTTTGAATTTCTATTTTAAATTGATTATATGTTAACCCGGACTTTACCATCTTACGCGTTACACGTCCTAATGTGTTAAAACTCCTTAATGGAATTTGTTTATGCAGAAAATGATTCTTATCTATATCTATAATACGGTGCATCGTAGAACTATGAGCTTGTACCAAATCAGACCTATATTGTTTCGTTACCTGTTCATTGTATCGCCTATATACATAAAATGAATCTTGAAGAACATAAATAGCTGGTACAGAATAGCATAACGTAAGGACTGCAACCATATCCTCTCCATACCATAATCCAAGAGAATTTAATAAAGCCTTTTCAACATACTTACTACGTTTAATTAATTTTGTTACCAAATATAAATTCATTCCTGCTTCATAGGTTCGATTATCATATAAAAAGTTATTTGACAAGAGTTCATTTAATTTTTGTCGATTATATCGTCCAACAGGAGGGCGAACTTTCGTTTGAAAAATTTTTCCTTCTTGATATTCTTCATACTGACAACAAACCATATCAACTTGTTGATTGATCATACAAGATACCATTTGAGTAACCATTCCTGGTTTAATATAGTCATCACTGTCAATGAACATCACAAAATCCCCAGAACTTTGACGGTATCCAGAAATTCTGGCAGCAGCAACACCTTGATTGTTTTGATGAATGACGGTAATTAGTGTATATTTTTTTGACCATCTGTCACATATTAATCCGGAATTATCCTGGCTTCCATCGTCAACCAAAATAACTTCTAACGCAGGATAATCTTGCCTTATTATTGAATCTAAACACATTGCAAGATATTTTTCGGAATTATATACTGGAACAATAATGCTAACTTTCGGTTGATTCATGACGTATCTAGTCCTTAATCTGGTAAACTTTCATTTCATGAGTGTTTCTTTTTTCCAAGGGAGGTAGTTGCCAATAATCTCCGTAAATCCCATGGAGATAACTATCCCAACAAGATGGCGCTGGGAAAGAATATCCTTCAAATTGAACTGAAACAGAGTTTTCAAAATTTTCTTTTTGCATTCGTTCACCTATTCCATAAAGGCCATTGGTAACTACACCAACATAATTCATTTGTTCATATGGATATAACATGATATTTTTTTCAATATGTTGTAAACAACGTTTGGTTCCATACAGGTTGGCCACTGGTTTTAAAATATATTTCCCCCATTTTCGAAAAACATTTTTTCCCATTCCAAGACGACAATCCGTAAGTTTCAAGATACTTCTATATTTTGCATTTTCATCATATATTTTTTTGACTAAATGTAAATCATCTGGCAATCCGTCTACGGGCAAAATGTCAATCCATAACCCTGTATTGGAATTTTTATAATAACTGATGACAACAGTATCATTATCCATCATTTTGCAAAAAGGTCTTGTAAAATTCCCTAAAGAAGAAGATAGTAAAGAAAATTTACCAGTTAAGTCAGAGTTATAGAGCTTAATAAATTTTTCATAGTCAGGCCTAGGCATCATCACATCAATATCATCATCCCAAGGGATAAATCCCTGATGACGAATAGCGCCTAATAAGGTGCCTCCGCAAAGATAGTATCGCAAATGATGCTTCATACATTGATGGCTGAATTCTAAAAGAATATACAGTTCTCTATGTTTAATTTCCTCTATAGATAATCGATAACTCACTGTAATCATCAATCCTTCCAATAGGCCAAAAAATCATGATGTGATTTTCTATTAGGTATTGGTGGGACTTCTAAATAATTGCCATATAAATGAGATAAATACTCATGACAATTATCTGGCGTACAAAAATATTTTCCTTCAAAAACTCTCCATTTACTTTTTAAAAAGGGAGCACCATGAATACACTCCGCGTATCCATAATGAGGAAATGTACTTACTCCAATAAATTCTGACGAATCCACATCATATTTCATGGCACGCTTCGTGACAACCTGATTCAGATTCAATGGAATAAAAAGCCAAGAAAAAGGAATTGCAATAAATTTAATTATTGAGCGAATAAGGACTCTGAGTTTTTTTTTATTCTTTTGATCCTCAAAGTGCCTGCTCAAAATAAATTTTTGTCTCGATAAAGTTGCTATACGTGTCAAAATGTTATTTGTATACCAAAACCATTTTCTCTTTTTGCTACCATTCGGGGATCCATCTATGGGAAAAATATCAATCGAGATTCCTAGAGAACGCTTTCTAAATCCTCGATAAACTTTAATAGTTCTAATATCTTCAACCTCTGCAAAAGTTGAATACCATTTTGAATCTGTTAAAAGAGAATGCACACGATAATTTGATTGTCGTTGATTATATAATAAGTGAAAGCGCGTATAATCGGGTCTAGGCATGATGATATCAATATCATCATCCCAAGGGATAAAACCATGATGCCGAATACAGCCTAATAATGTACCACCACAAAGATAATAGCGTATATTGTTTTGATGACAAAAATCTGCTATATCACAAAGTATATTAAATTCAATTTTTTTTAATTCAGCAGAGTTAATTTCTTCCACTACAAAATCCTCTTTCATTACTTCAAAACATCAGGATTCTCTTTTTTTAAGAATTTAAGGCTTGCTGCGATTGAAGCATTACGAGAGCCTTTTTCTAAGATTTCAAAAAGTCTATCCTTTTCTGTCAATTTAGCAACTTCTTTTTCCTTCTGTTTCCTCCTAAAAAACTGATCCGCCAAATTTTTAATATCTTCTTCCCCATTGGGGAGCTTTTTATCAATAAGAAATTCCTCATATGCATCACAATACAACTTGACATTATTGGAAAAACCTACCTGTTTACCGTGATCTAACCATAAAATCTTATTACATAATTCTCGAACTTGTCCAATAGAATGCGAAACAAGAAGTCCCGTAACTCCACTATCTAATATTTCCCGCATCTTATGACCACTTTTTTTACGAAAAGCCCCATCTCCGACACTGAGGACTTCATCCAAAATAATGATGTCTGGATTTACCAAACAAGCAATAGAAAAAGCTAACCTGCTTTTCATACCACTTGATAATTGTTTAAAAGGCCGATCCTGAAAATCTTCAAGCTCTGCAAATTTAATAATTTCATTATACTTTTCATTCATAAATTTACGAGTATACCCTAACATAGCACCACGAAGATAGGTATTTTCCCGTACAGTCAAATCTTTATCAAAGCCACTAGCCAATTCCAACAGTGCCGCAATAGTACCATTTTTCTGTATAATACCCTTTGTCGGCACCATAACACCAGAAACAGCCTTTAATAAGGTAGACTTTCCCGCCCCATTTGTACCAATAATACCTAACATATCCCCTCTTTCCAGAGAAAATTTAATATCTTTATCAGCCCAAAACTCTTTTACATGATACTTTCCTCGTAATCGTCGGACAACATATTCTTTCAACCCAATATCTTTAAAATCCCCAGTAATATAACGAATAGAAACACCATTCGCCACTATCATCGACACAATGGCTCCTCCTCAAATATAATACAAAAATTTATGATTTTTCTTTTTATAAATTAAACACCCAATACTAAAGGCCAAAATACCGTAGCCAAGACAAAGTGCATGATATAACAAGCTAGGTATTTCAGCTTGAATAACTATATTTCTAAAATATTCTATATAGCAGTAAATTGGATTAAAATAAAAAAGAAAACGAAAACGTTCTGGAACAATATTAATATCATAAAAAATAGCAGACATATACATCAATAGCATCGTAAAAATACTATATAAATAGCTAATATCGCGAAAAAACACAAAAAGTGCAGATAAAATTAATCCCATTCCAAGATTAAATAATATTAAACAGAACACAGGAAATACCAGCATCAAAAAATGTGGTCCATAACTAATATCATCGAGGAAAACAAAAATAAAGAAAATAATCATAGTCAACCCAAAATTAATAAGAGTTGATATGTTTTTTGAAAAAAGAAATAAATATTTAGGTACATTAATTTTGCTAAATATTGAAGCATTACTCATAAGAGAGTTCATCCCAGTCGTGGTAGATTCCTTGAAATAAGAAAATAATAAATTACCACAAAAAAGATAAATAGTATAATGTTCAATATGTCGGCCAAAATAAAAACCAAAAACCAATTTAAGTACAAGCAAAGTCAAAAGAGGAGATAAAACACTCCATCCCATACCTAATATAGTACGCTTATATTTTTGTTTAAAGTCTCGTTTTACTAATTCCTCAAATAAAAATTGATTTTTTTTAAATCGTTTCCAACTATTAGTTATAGACATAGTACAATAAAAACTCCCTTACAATCAATCTATATGCTTACTGAATATCTATTTATTTTATCATATTTACACTCATATATCTACGCCACAATAATAATTTATAACTTTTTCCATGAATACCATATAACTACATTTTAAGGATAGTATCAGCAGAGCAATACTTTAATCAAATTTTACGGCTTAACATATATATTGACATATCAACATATATTATGACCATTATTGTCATAGTCTGAAATTAAACTCCAGTCGCCCTTCCAAAAAATTTACGCTTTAAAAACAGTCCGCCCTTTTTAAGCCAGTCTTGTTTCTCCATGAAAGATACATTTTGTTCCGTATAATCTATGTTATTATGTTCGAGCCAGACATCGAGTAACCGTTCGGCTACAAATCCGTAGACGCGAGAGTCATAAGTATCCCAATCGCTAATGTCAATCCGTTTTTCAAGTTCAAAGAGGACGGAAAAGAGCCATTCCACGTAGTCTTTGAAATAATCGCGACGCATGACGAACATGTTGAACATATGAGCCCAAGTCCGATTCATGACTTTTTCAAAAGCAGGCAGGTACTCTGGACACTGCTCTTTGATAATCTGTTCCGTCACATCCAACCCTTCTCGGTGGTGGGCATGGTTATAGTGGGAACGATTCGTTTCGATGTAGTATTTCCGCTTGTCCGGCACGATGACGGGATGCTCAGCCAAGAGCTGCTGCCATTCTTTTTCAGTCAAAATCTGGTCTTTCTTGGCTTCGATATTGTGGACTTCTTTGCGCGTAAAATAGCGACGGTAGTGGACAAGCCCCAGATAATCGGCATCCAAGTTTTTCCAAGCCCAGTAAAGACCCGTCAGTTCACAAAAATGAGGATTCTTGGAGCTGATATTGTCGCCCGTGTTGTCTGGCGTATAGCCAATCGAAGCTTTGCCTTCGGCACCGACATGGACAGGCAGATAAACCGGATCCGTCGGCATCCAGTACTTTTTGTGAGCTGCAACGATAATTTTAATAAACAAAATGGTCAATCCTTTCTATTTTATTAGGTTGAAATTCGATTCATGAAATCATCTCCATTAGAGC
>ULXQ01048027.1_pt1 | contig 18507 bp, 10 predicted proteins | sample 1961481 | NCBI WGS metagenome assembly ULXQ01 (sample SAMEA4835843, study PRJEB28245) | human gut metagenome | biome: gut microbiome; material: fecal sample | place: Denmark | collected 2008 | reverse complement strand
CCCCGCCGTTAACAGCCTTGATCATAATGGGAAAGCCGTTCTTTTCTGCAAACTCCTTCACTTCCTCAAAGCTCTTCACCGCTCCCTTAGAGCCGGGAATCATGGGAATATCTGCTTTTTCAGCCTGGATACGGGAATTCACCTTATCGCCGAACATCATCAGATGTTCTACCCGCGGCCCGATGAAAATAATGCCTTCCTCTTCGCACCGTTTGGCCAGCTTGGCATTTTCAGCCAGGAAGCCATAGCCCGGATGGATGGCATCCACATCATGTTCCTTGCAGATACGGATAATATCTTCAATATCCAGATAGGCGTCAATCGGTTTATCCCCTTCCCCTACCAGGTATGCTTCATCAGCCCGGTTGCGGTGCAGGGACAGAATATCTTCTTTGGAATAAATGGCTACTGTGCGGATTCCCAGTTCGCTGCAGGCGCGGAATACGCGAATGGCGATTTCGCCTCTGTTGGCCACCAGGACCTTACGAATATGTCTCATACAATCCTCTCCTTTAAAATCGGTTCCCTTCAGGAAACCGTAAAGCTGTCAGCAGGAAGGCCCTTCAACCATAAACAGGACTTTCCCTTTGGGTTATATGTAACATTGTACTAAGGGGCTTTTCTAAAATCAATAGCCCTATATAAATTGGTATTGATTTACCTATCGATTCATGAAACAAATAAGTTTATAGATTTAAAATAAATATGAATTGATGGTTTTATCCATATTTTTATCTATGATTTCAATTTTTAATAATCTATATGTAATTATTTTATGACGTAAAATCTCAAAAATATCTGCTTTTATATCTATATATCTATTAGTTTGCAGGCGCTGCATCTCCAATCAATGGATAGCAGAAGAAATAGACGAGAAAAAGTCGCCCTCCCTCTTCCTCATGAATCCCGAATTTCATAACAAAAAGAGCTGTGAAGAAATGATGGAAGCTTTATCAGATAGTAAGCGATTGGAAAGGACGGAATTCAAATCCTGAAATCGCATACCATAAACCACACAGATATCACCCCGCACCCCGTCATTTCGACGGTCGGAGCGGAGTGGAGAAATCTCACGCCGAAGCGGGGCGAGCCCCATGGTGGCAGAAGATCTCTCGGCTCAGCGTTTCAATAGAGATGAGTATCTATCACTCATAACGGCAGGCAGCCCCGCTCGAGATGACGATAGCGACAGGCCGTATACAGCCATTCCCGAGGAATCTATTGACCAAAACTCTGCCCCGCCCCCGTCATTTCGACGGTCGAAGCGGAGTGGAGAAATCTCACACCGAAGCGGGGCGAGCCCCATGGTGGCAGAAGATCTCTCGGCTCAGCGTTTCAATAAACGCCAAAGCCTTTACCCCCCATATCGGCAGGTCCCCCTCGAGATGACGATAACATCAGGCAGCCTATCATCATATGTGATAAGCCAAAAGGGGCTGTGAAAAAATGGTAATCATTTCTTCACAGCCCCTTTTGAGAAAGCTTCATGCCCGGCCAAGTCCGCCAAAATCAAAGACCTGGAAATTCCAATTTCACCACGGAAGGGTCGTCCCCTTATCAGGGCAGGAAGCGGTTTCCTCTCTCAATATTCCGATGAATCGTATCGATGCATTCTTTGAGCCGCTTCATCTCATTGTCCGGAAGATCATACTCCAGCACTTCCTCCACCCCATGGATACCGATGACTGCCGGCACGCCGCAAAACACATCCTGTTCCCCGTATTCACCACGAAGTTCTACAGAACAGGGAAGAATCCGTTTTTCATCATGGAAAATTGTCCTCACCAGCGTAGCTGCCGCCGATGCGATGCCGTACTCCGTGCACTGCTTGCCCTGATAAGTCACCCAGCCGCCTTTAATGGCCTTTTCCTGCACCTTGTCCTTATCAAAGAGGAAGCGGGGATCTTCCTCCATCTGCTCCAGCGTCTGGCCGTAGAAATTGACCTGAGACCAGGGAACCATCTGGGCGCTGCCATGTTCCCCCATCATAAAGGCAAAGAACCCCCGGGCATCCAGGCCTGTCTGGTCCGAAATGGCATGAATCAGGCGAGAGGAATCAAGAAGGGTTCCCGTACCTACCACCCGTCCCCGGGGAAGTCCGGAAAGCTTGGCAATCAGGTGGGCAATCACATCGCAGGGATTGGTAATGGTGACGAAAATCCCGTCGAATCCGGCCTCCATCACCTTCGGCACATAGTCCGCCACCTGGCGCACACTGTTTTCCAGCTCATCATCCCGGTTTCCCGTAGCACAGAGGCTCACATCTCCCACTGCATTTACAATCACATCGCAGTCCTTCAATCCTGCATAGTCAGTCACCCGATACACCACATGGTTCGGCATGTACATGACCGCATCATTCAGGTCCTGACATTCACTGATGGCCTTCTGCTCCTTCACATCGCAAAGAAGGATTTCATCAGCAATCCCCATCATACCCAGGCAGAATGCCGCATGGGCACCTACATGCCCAAGGCCTGCCACACCTACTATTCTTTTCTTAGCCATATGAAAACCTCCTTTAAAGCCCTATCCAAAAGATAGATAGTATTGTTGAAAATATATCATAAGACTTATTTAAAAGTCAACAGGAAAGTCAATCTTCCCTGTGAAAAAATTTACAAGATAAGCCGGCCTCTCCCTTCCCTATAAAAGCTATGGTATAATACATACAGATTGATGGCTCTGCCATATGTATGTCCTGCAGCGTGCAGGAGAACGGAGGATACTATGAAGAAGTACATTTGCAAGATCTGCGGATGGATTTATGATGAAGCCCAGGGTGATCCGGATAACGGAATTGCGCCGGGCACCAAGTTCGAAGATCTTCCGGCTGATTACATCTGCCCCATGTGCGGCGCCGGAAAAGATGAATTTGAAGAATATGAAGGCTGATTGTTGAAATGAAAAGACCCCGCTCCTGCGAGGTCTTTTTTCCTTTCCTACCGGTTTTCCGCTGTTCTTTCCTTTTCCTCTTCCTTCACCCGGTCTGCATAGGCAAAAACCTTCTCTTTGATTTTAAGCTCCATGCTGCCCGGGCCGTAGGGTTTTCCGTAGTTCATGCCGGTTACATCGGCATAGGCAAAAGAAGCCTTTTTCCTTGTCAGCTCTTTTCCCTTCCGATCATAATAAATCACGGGGCTGGCAATGAAGCAGTCCCTTTCGCCGAAATCGACCAGGAAAAGGGAATAGGCTGCCTCATCCCGGTCCACCTCGCCATGGCTGCTTTCTTCCACCGCTCTGGCGCCGGCTTTGGTAAATTCATTTTTCACCGTAGCCGTCACCCGCCGCTCGCCCTTACGGGTGGTATCCTTCATGGTGTCCTGGTCGAAATAGATACTGCCGCCGGAGCTTTTCGCCACGCCTACCCACTGCAGGTTCTCCAAAGCTCCCATGGCATTTTTATAACGGTTCTTCTTTCCGGAAGAACGCTTCACCACGGCCGGCTTTGTTTTCACCGTGGTGGAATGGGAAACGCCGCTGGAAAGGATACGTCCTAGAATAAAAGCGCCATCAAAGGCCTTTGCCTCCGCTCCCGGAGGAAGGGCCAGAAACACCGCCAGAATCACTGCCATCCACTTTTTCTTCATCGGTCTCACCTCTACATCCTCTCTCCTCTTTGATTATACTCCCTCTGCTGATGGAGCGCCTGTGCCAAAGGAAATGCACCTTTACGAAAGAGACCGGCTGTCATCAAAAAAGGGCTGTGGAAAAATGGTAATCATTTCTTCACAGTCCCTTCTTATTACAGCCCTATCATAATATACGGCCTGCCACCATGGGCCTCCTCACTTCGGCGTGAGATTTCTCCACTCCGCTCCGACCGTCGAAATGACGAAGTGCGGGGCAGGGTACTTGTCAATTCGCACCTTGTAAACTAACCCATTGTCTACCCATCTGACCGGAGCTCCATCATTTCCTCACAGTCCCTTTTCTTTCAGGAATTCATGATTCTTACAAATCCGCCGCCAAATTTGGTGTGTTTCAGCCAGTTTCCCAGATTGAACACATGGGCTGTCCCCTCATCCCAGAGAGTGCAGTAAATGCCGTCGTCCCTTTCTTCCATTTTCACCAGGGGCATCCAGTGCCAATGGTAGGGAATAGGCTCGCCGCCGCTGTGGAGATTCAGGAAACCGATGGGGCAGTCCGCTTCCAGTCCTTCCCTGATGAAAGCTGCCACCTTGGGAAGTTTGGGGGCCAGGAGACGGATGGAGGGAATAGGCAGGGCTTCCACCTTTCCCTTGAGTCCCCTTTCCTGCATGTAGGCGGTCAGGCCCTCCTTCAGCCAGCGGGTCTTATAGAGGCCGTGCATGCGGGGCGTCGCGTATTTCCAGATATCCAGCATAATGGCCAGGGCCTCTTTTCTGGTTTCCACTTTTCTGCCCTGCTGCCTCCGTTCAATATAGGCAGCCATCATACTGCCGGCCGTGGGGCCGCAGCCTGCCAGCTTCTGCCTTTTTTCCGGATACCATTCCTGGTTGTACCCCAGCACGTCTTTTCCATTTTCCTGAATAGTCACCCAGTCGGGATGACGGATTTCAACCATATTGTTTTCCTTTCTCAGGGAAGCGCCACGAAACAGCGCACTTTTTGATTCCTGCAGTCCCTACAAGCCATAGGAAAGCAGCTCATGCATGTATCGGTGCTTCCTCAGGTAATGTTTACTTCTTTCAAAAGATTTCTAATCACATAGCCTGCCATCATCATGCCCGACACCGGCGGCACAAAGGAAGTGGATCCCGGTGCATGGCCTTCGCCGATAGGCTTATGAGGCAGCTCCTTGGAGTATACCACGGTCAGGTGCCGTACCCGGCGCTCCTTCAGCTCTTTGCGCATTTTCCTTGCCAGATGGCACACAGAGGTCTTATTAATATCTGCAAGCTGCAGCATTTCCGGGCGGAGCCGGTTGCCGGTACCCATGGAGGAAATTTCCGGTATTTTCAGCTTGTAGCAGATTTCTGCAATGGACACTTTAGCCGGCACATCATCAATGGCATCAATAATGAAATCAGCATGGAGATTTTTGATGAAATCCTCATCTCCCGGCCGGTAATACACAGCCAGCGCTCTGGCATCGCAGGCAGGATTCACCCGGTGCGCCCTTTCCACCATGATTTCCGCCTTGTTCCGGCCCAATGTGGTGCGGTCTGCCACCAGCTGGCGGTTCAGGTTGGAATCTTCCACCGCATCCTTATCAATAAAAATCAAATGGCCCACGCCGGCGCGGACCAGTGCTTCTGCCGCATAGGAACCGACACCGCCGATGCCGAAAACGGCCACAGTCTTTGTAGAAAGAAAATCAACGCCCTTTTCACCGATAATGCGGGCAGTACGTACAAAAATAGGGTCCATCACATATCCTCCGGAATAATTTCAATCCAGTATCCGTCGGGGTCATTAATGAAATAAATGCCCATGGCCGGATTTTCAAAGCAGATGCAGCCCATGGCCTTATGCTTTTCGTGAGCCGCCTTCATGTCATCCACATCAAAAGCCAGATGGAATTCATTATCCCCCAGATTGTAAGGTTCCTTCCGGTCCCGAAGCCAGGTCAGTTCCAGCCGGTGCTTCGTTGCGCCATCCCCCAGGTAAGCCAGAATAAAGGAGCCGTCCGGAGCCTTGTACTCACCTGTTACCTTGAGTCCCAGGGCTTCTTCATAAAAAGCGATACTCTTCTTCAAATCGAGCACGTTGAAATTGTTGTGGTTAAACGAAAATTTCATATTTCTCTCCTTTTCAAATATAGAAACTTCAATACATTACAGTATATCACATGACAGGACTAGTTCAAAGAGTTCTGTGCCCGTCAGGTATGAAAGGTTCGGCGGGTTTAGAGCTGGCAGCAGCACAATAAAATTATGATTTTCCCAAAAATAAAAAGCCCTCCCGGAGGAGAGCTTTTGACCGGCATTTTATTTCACTTCGATGGAGAAGTAATTCTTTTTGCCTTTTCTAATGATGATGAACTTGCCATCGGTGTTTGGATGAGCGGTGACATCAGCTTCGATATCACGAATCTGTTCCCCGTTCACCCGGATGGCGCCGTTCTTCACATCTTCCCTTGCCTGGCGCTTGGATTTTTCCACGCCGCCCTGCACCAGAGCTTCCACGATATTAATCGGTGCTTCATGGACTTCGCCGCCCTTGGTGTTGCGGAAAGCTCCTTCGATTTCATCGCCCGAGAGTTCCTGGATGTTGCCGGAGAAGAGAGCCTGAGTCACCTTTTCTGCCTGGGCCAGTCCTTCTTCGCCGTGAACGAAGCGGGTCACTTCTTCAGCCAGCTTCCGCTGAGCGCTTCTGTGTTCCGGATGTTCTGCCACTTCTTTTTCCAGTGCGTCGATTTCCTCATGGGAAAGGAAGGTGAAATACTTCAGATACTTTACCACATCCCGGTCATCCTGGTTGAACCAGAACTGATAGAATTCATAGGGGGACGTCTTCTTCGGATCCAGCCATACCGCGCCGCCGGCGGTTTTGCCGAACTTGGTGCCGTCTGCCTTCAGCATGAGGGGGATGGTGAGGCCGAAGGCATCATGCACATCTTCCGTCTTTCTGAGAAGTTCTACGCCGTTTGTAATGTTGCCCCACTGGTCAGCGCCGCCGATCTGGAGCTGTACATTGTACTTGTCATAGAGCATTTTGAAATCAATGGACTGGAGAATCTGGTAGGAGAATTCGGTGAAGGAAATCCCTGTTTCCAGACGGGAAGCTACCACTTCCTTGGCCAGCATGGTATTGATATTGAACAGCTTGCCATAATCACGAAGGAATTCCAGAAGGGAAATTTTGGAAAGCCAGTCATAGTTATTCACCATGGTGAAGCCATCTTCGCCGAAAAGTTTCTTCATCTGGGCTGTGAGGCATTCCGCATTATGCTGGATGGTCTCCTGGGACTGGAGCACCCTTTCTGTCTTCCGGCCCGAAGGATCGCCGATGGAACCGGTGCCGCCGCCGATCACAATGACCGGATGATGACCGGCCAGCTGGAAACGCTTCAGAATCATGAATGGAATCAGATGACCGATATGCATGCTGTCGCCGGTGGGATCAATGCCGCAGTAAAGGGAAATGGATTTTTCCCCTACCAGCTTGTACAGTCCTTCCTCATCGGTCTGCTGATTCACAGCGCCACGCCATTTCAGTTCATCAATAATATTCATCGAACTCCGCCTTTCTTCATTCAATATCTGTCTGATTAGATTCAATATGTAACAACTATAACACAATTTTTAATGGATAGATATGGAGAACATAGTTTCCTGTATCAGCATGGGATGACAAAAAGTTTCCATCATGGAAATCTTCTCTCTCCCCGCCTTCCATGCCCCTTTCCGCCGGAGAGAAATCATCTTATAATAAAGAAAAATCAGGAGCTTTCCCAGACTGCAGCAGAGCCGGTAAAGAAACAAGCCCGGCCCCTCCAGTGGAAGAACGGCCCCGCCTTCTTTCCTTTCTTTCTGCATCAGCCTGCTCCATCCAAAGGATTCCTGTCAACAAAGGAGAAAAACTATGAATATTGTCATTGCCCCGCCCATCAAAGAAACCTATGAAAAAGATATCCACACCCTCTTCCCCGATGCCGCTCTGTTCTGGCTGGAAGAGCTGGATGAAGAGAAGCGGAAAAAGGCTCTGGAAAAGGCAGATGTGGTGCTTTCCAGAAATATTGTGGGCGATATCAAAAAAGAGGAAATCCCCCTTCTTGCCAAACCAGCCATGGTGCAGACCACCAGAACCGGCGTGGACCACCTGGATTTCAAAAAACTGCCGAAGGATATCCACCTGTACTGCAACTCCGGCGGCTGGGCCCGGGGTATTGCAGAGTCCGCCTGCGGCATGATCATCGCCCTGAACCGCTGCCTCCGGGAACAGCTCTATGACCTGCAGCAGGGGAAATTCCATATCCTGGGCTACCATCAGAAACTTCTTTCCGAACAGACCATGCTCATTGCAGGCTTCGGCGGCATCGGACAAGCCCTGGCGGAAGTGCTTTTCCCCTTCCACTGCCGCCTCACCGCCATTTCCCGCCACCTGCCAAAGTCCCCTCTTCTTGACAAAGCCTACACCATGGACCAGCTGGAAGAAGCGGTGAAAGAAGCGGACGTACTGGTGCTGGCCCTGCCCTTCACCAAAGAAACGGAAGGCCTCATCAGCAGACCCATCCTTTCCCTCATGAAAGAGGACAGCCTGTTGGTAGACGTGGCCCGGGCCCAGCTCATTGACAGAGCCGCCCTGCTGGACAAGGTAAAAAACAATCCCCGCTTCCATGTGGCCATGGACGTATGGTGGGAAGAAAACGAAGCCTACCCAAAGGACGGCGATCCCCTGCTGGCCTATCCCAACGTCATCGGCAGCGCCCATAATGCAGAAATGAGCAGCACCGCCCACCGGGAAGCCCTCATGAATGCCCTCCATAATATCCGCGCTTTCCTGGATGGAAAACCGGTGAAGGGAAAGGTGAACAGGATGGAATATGAGGCTTGAGGCTTGAGGCTTGAGGCTTGAGATTTGAGATTTGAAGTTGTGCGTTTATAGGTAAAAATAAAAGCTGTGAAGGGATTTTCCTTTCACAGTTTTTCATTGACAAAAATAGAGGGAGGAAAACCATGTGTACCTATGGCTATGTGCGTGTATCCAGCTGGGACCAGAATGAAGAAAGGCAGATTGATGCCATGAAACGGGCCTGCCTTGCAGAGGATCATCTATTCGTGGACAAGAAATCAGGAAAGGATTTTGACCGTTCCCAGTACAAGAAAATGATGAAAAAGCTGCGAAAAGGCGATGTTCTTTACATCCTTTCCGTAGACCGGCTGGGCCGTAATTACAAAGAAATCCTTCATCAGTGGTACCTTCTCACCAAGAAGAAAGAGGTCTATATAGTGGTACTGGATATGCCTCTTCTGGACACCAGAAGAGGCGGAGACCTGATGGGCACCTTTATCGCAGACATTGTGCTGCAGAGTCTTTCCTTCGTTGCCCAGAACGAAAGAGAAAATATCCGCTGCCGCCAGGCCCAGGGCATAGCGGCAGCCAAAGCCCGGGGCGTACGGTTCGGCCGGCCTGAGAAACCGGTACCGCCGGAATTTGAAGATCTGAAAGAAAAGGTGAAAAAGGGGGAATCACCTGCGCTGCCGCCGCCCGTCTGTGTCACATGCCCCGCACCACTTTCCTGTGGAAATGCAGAAAGAAACCATGAAACAAAATGGAGAAAACCGTTCTTCCCACAAGAAAAAGCTCTTCCCCGAAGGAAAGAGCTTTCCCTTATGTATCTTTATTTCCTGGCAGCCAGTGCTTCCACCTGTTTCTTGAGTGCTTCGATTTCTGCTTTCATTTCAGCATTATCCTTTGCATCCTGTGCGTCTTTGGCTTTCAGCTCTGCGATTTCCCTGCTCTGGTTGTCAATGACTGCTGCCATTTCCGCTTTAGAATACTTGATATACTTATTGCTCTTTCCAAATTTCAAAGAGAACCCGCCATTTACCATGTTACGGTTATCACCCATGGTCCATCCCAGGTTAAACATGGTCCTTTCATTGGGACGATAGAAAAGTCCCACAGCAGCAGCGGTGGCATTGCGGTAATTGCCTACGCCGGCAGCAAAGTCCCATTTATCCTGCGGATCATAGTCCAGCGGATGAAGCGCTGCCAAAGCAGCGGCGCCGGCACCGACCTTATTGACGCGGTTATCGAGGTCAGAAATACGACCATTCATATGGTAAATAGATTCCGTGTTGGCCGTTACCTGATTATCCAAAGCCGTCAGGTTTTCACCAGCCGTATTGGACTGTTTGACGAAGGCCCCATCTTTTGCAACTCTCGTTTCATTGTAAACCGTCCCAGCATTGACAGCATTCTTGGAACCTTGTTCAATCGCCGTGTCAGCAACATTCTTAATGGTCGTATCCTGCCGCAGGGTGACGGTCTTGCTGTCGTCCCCATCGTAGTTGACGGCATTCTTCGTTGCTGCTTTCAGCTGGTCCTCGGTGGCCGCCTGGCCGGATGTGATCTTATCCGCATTCCAGGTGGTGTTCGTCAGGCCATTGACGGTGCCTTTGCCGTCTTTATTGATGCTGACATTGCCGATAGCAGCCGAATCAGAAACAGTCAGCTTCCCTGTATTCACTTCATCGGCCTTGACGGTCTTGGCAGTGACGCTGTTCAGGGAAATATCATTCTTCAGGGCCACCTGATGTCCTGTCACCTTGCCATTTTTATCGTTGGTCTCAGTTACATCGATATTGCTGCCGCCGGTGATATTATTGGCCACGGAGGAAGCATCCTTAATGGCCGCATCCAGTTTGCCGATAGCCGTCGTTGCGCTGTCGTTCTTAGCGACGTAATTCGTGCTGCTGTAATCCAGGTCGCCCACCTTTTTATCTACCTTGTCCACTTTCGTGTTGACGTTGTTGATAGCATCCACAACGGTAGTTTTCTTACCATCAGCGTTCTTCACACCGTCAGACAGTTTGGAAATATCGCCTATGTCGCTAGCTTTGGCAACATCTGTGATTTCCACTTTATTGCCAGTAGGCTTACCATCTTTATCAACGATATCAAGAGATACTCCCTGTGTCTTTTGACCATCCGCTGTTGTAATTGTATCAACGGCATAGGAACCTTTAGCCACATGGGTATCCACGTCGCTGGCTTTTACGTCTTCCTTGGCTGCATTGACAGCACTCTGGATCTGGGCTTCCGTAGCCGCCTTAGTGGACTTGGAGTAATCGACATCTTTATGCCAGGTGATATTGGTGAGGCCGCTGATTTCTCCCTTCGTCCCATCGATGGTAATGGGGTTGGCATCCTTGCCTTTGCCGATGGTGATGGTATCCTTCAGTGCCAGATTGTAGGTGGTGATATTTGTCTTTTCGTCGGTACTCGGGGTGACGGTGAAGTTATCATCCCCCGTAACCTCTGTACCCTTTGCATTCACCGTATAGATGGTATGGCCATCTGCTGCCGTTTCTGTTCCCAGGGATGCGATATTGGTGCCGCCTTTGATTTCTGTCTTTGCTTTTGCCACATCAGCGGTGTTCGCAATGCCATCAAATTCCACGGACTTTGCCGGGTTTCCAGTATTCAGGGTATCCTTCATGGACAGTGTCAGCTTATGGGCACTGGCATCATACTTTGTCTTTGTGCCGTCCGTATCGAGCTGGTAATCTGTGAGGCCCGTAATATCCACAGTCTTGCCGTTTGCCACGGTGAGCTTCATGGTACCGCTGGTGGTGTCGATAGTACCACTCTGTACATATCTATCTTCACCGGTAATGGCATTGTGCATGGCATCCAGCTGTTCCTCCGTTGCCGCCCTGCCAGCTTTGGCGAAATCGGCAGCTTTGGTATCCCTGTTGGTGAGGCCCGTGATTTCTCCCTTCGTACCATCGATGGTAATGGGTTTGGCATCCTTGCCTTTGCCGATGGTGATGGTATCCTTCAGTGCCAGATTGTAGGTGGTGATATTTGTCTTTTCGTCGGTACTCGGGGTGACGGTGAAGTTACTATCTCCCTTGACCTCTGCGCCCTTCGCATTCACCGTATAGATGGTATGTCCATCTGCTGCATTTTCGGTTGTTACGGAAGCGATATTGGTACCGCCCTTCACTTCAGAGGCCGCCGTCTTCAGCTGGCTGACATTGACGGCATCCGTATCATTGACGCCGGCTCTGACGTTGATGATGCGGCGGGTCAGTCCTTTTTCTCCGGACTGGCCCACGGCCTTGCCTACGGAAATGACGCCGTCACTGCCGTCAGAGGAGAGGATATCCCGCTGGGTCACCTGGCTGCCATAGCCCAGGGCTGTGGAGTTTCTCACGCCATTCGCCACGGAAGCATGGTAGCCAAGGGCCATGTTCTGGCCATAGCCTGCAGTGGCATTCATGCCGACAGCGATGCCGTTATTGCCGGCCTTTGCGCTATCGCCGATGGCAATGGCATCATTCTGGGCTGTCGCTTTATAGCCGACGGCCACAGAGTTCTGTCCATTGGCCAGGGCATTGACACCAGCAGCCAAAGAATTTGCGCCTTTGGCACCGTCATTATTGTAGTTGCCCTTCGTAGAGTCTGTCGACTTAACGCTGAAGAAATGGGTCTGCGCCTTCTTCAACTGGGCCACGTTCACGGCGTCCGTATCTTCTGTGCCGGCTGCCACGTTCGTGATCTGGCGGGTAATCTTCTTATCCCCTGTGGAATCACCGACAGAAACAGCGGCCGCCGTAGATTTCCATGTACCCGTAGTATCAGAGCTGTGGTCTTTGCCATTCAAATCAAGGCCTACTACGCCTTCGTCCGTAGCAGCAACAGATTCACTACCTAAGGCTACGCCGCCATTCTTCTGAACATCTGCATTATGGCCGATGATGACAGCATCTGTAAGGTTTTCCACATGTTGTTTCTGACCTGTTATTTCAGTAGTAATATGTTTCCCATATTCATCAGTATCTACAAATGGTGTTGCCTTTTCTTCTACAGAACCATCGGCCGAACCAATTATGATGTTATTCTGGCCATTTTTTAATTTATGATAATCACCAAATACGATGTTAGACTTATTTTTCGAAGCATCATCACCAGTTACTTCATTTGCAGTGCCAATCATGTAGTCATTCTGACCATTTTTTAAAGTACTGTAATAACCATCAACATAGTTCAATCTGGTTCCATTATTGCGTAAAGAAGCTTCATACTGATTCCAGATATCTGCAGTTCTAGCAGCATCTTGTTCTACCCAATCTTTAATCTTACCGATTTCCGGTGATTCTTGATAGGTAAAGTTAAGGTCACTGCCAGTAACCGTATTGCCCACACCTACGACCTGCGTCGAATAAGCTTTATCGAGGACGTTACCGCCACCAAAGACCATGGCCTTACCGCCGCTGCTGTCAATTAATTTACCTACAACTTTAATAGCTTTTTCCGGATCAGAAAGCAGTGACTGCATATCACCATCACCATAGAGTAAACCATTAATGCCACTAGCTCCGCCATCGCCATCAACATTGCGATACGAATTGGTTACTACGTTACCTGCACCATAAATCAAAGCCCCATTAGAATTCTTCGCCAGGTTAACCTGGCCTACGATACTGTTAGCTACGCCCCAGTCCGTCTGTGCATGAACGTCGGGGTTATCCGCATTGATGGCATCATTAACAGTAGGATCGCTGAGATTGAAGTTAAATGTACCGACCGAAACAGACGTTGCCCCTTGCATACCGTCTAAACTGTTTGTTCTGCTGAGTGAGCCAATAACAGTGCTGGCAAGACCATCTGTCGATGTACCAAATCCCGCAGCCATACCCCAATAATTCGTTGCGCCCTGATTATTTTCATTTTTATATTTTTCTGCCCAGTCAGGAATCTGAGGGAATATACCAAGCCAATTATCACCTGGATCATAAATGCTGAAATACTTCGTCTGACTATTCTTGAGCTGTGCTACATTGACAGCATCGGTATCGTTCGTACCGGCTGCCACGCCCGTAATCTGTCGGGTAATCCACTTTGACTGATCTTTATTCGTCGTATCACCGACAGACACGGCGCCGGCTCTGGAAATCCACGCAGAATCATTTTTCTGGAACGGATAGCCCTGACCTTCTTCACTGCGCTGATCATGTTTAACATAATAGCCCTTCTGCCCTTTTTCTACATTTGCAATCGAGTCAGAGCCAATAGCTACACCGCCATCGATAGTGACATTGGCATTATGACCGAGGATGACAGTGTCTTTTTTCTCTGTTGTGATAGGCGTCTTTTCGTCGGCATTGCCGATAATCACGTTATGGGTCTGGCCTTCTGCTACGGTGCGATAATCACCGATGACCGTATTGGAATCAGCCCCCTTATTGATTGTGACACCCTGTCCCAGCACCTTTACATGACTGGCATTTGTTACCGTATTTTTAAAACCATTAATAGAATTATAAGAGCTGATACTGCTCTTTTCTCCTACTACGCTATTATTCATACCAATAATAGATGTTTTTTGGGTATAATCCGCTTTATTTCCACCACCAATGGCAAGCGTAGCTCCACCGCTTTCGCTGTCCTGCACTGCCTTCATCAAGCTGTCCTGCAAAGCCTTCGATGAATCTCCACCGCTTGCAGGAGCAGAAATATTAGTAATGGAATTCTTAATTTCGTTACCTGCGCCAAAAATCAGAGAGCCATTGGAGTTAGAAGCTCTGTTGGCGGTGCCTACGATACTGTTAGCAATTCCGGAATATTTGCTGGAAGAAGTAGCAGATTCAATGCTGTTCAGGGAGCCAGTAATGGTAGCACCAAAATTCTGAACACCATAGGAAGAAAGTCCACTTCCATTATACTTTCCTGAGATAATAGAGTACGCTCCCGTTACAGAAGAGAAGGCACCTTGATTGAAACTGTTCGTTCCTAATGTGGTAGCATTAATATTAATTCCATATGTATTCGTTTTACTGGTATCAACAGTCTGATCTCCAATCCGTCCTCTGTAGTTATGAGAACCAATCATGACACTGCCAGTCCGTGCATATGTATTATCGCCAATGGCTATGCTCCCCGCTACATTTTCCGGATTATTAGGGATTTGTAAAGTTCCAAGCCAATTGCCACTATGATATTGGGTCTGCCCTAATGCAAATAAAGACTCCTGTATCCCTGTCATATTATTAACAATAGCATTTTTACCAATGGCAATGCTGCCGCCCTGGCTGGCATAGTTGTCAATGACAGCGCCGCTTCCGACTGCTACATCACCGGTTGACTTGCTTTCGCCATTCGAATATTTAATAGTTGCCCCTTTACCAATAGCAACATTTTCTGCCTTTGGTGCACTGCTGCCTGTACCAAAGGCAACACCATCGCCGCTTCCTGCCGTATTATCTGCTGCCAAACTTACCGTTCCGGCCCCTGCCGTCAAAGCCAGCACTGCCAGAAGAATGGCGGCGGTTTTCCGCCCTGCCCGGGATATAGATCCGGATTTCCCATGGCTCTTTGCCGTTTCAGATACTGCCATATACATATTTCTTGCCCTGTTCCATACCAGTTTATAAATATGATTCATAGGATATTCCCCTTTTCTTCTGCTAACCGTATATTTCTAAACTGCCAATCCTCCCTGTATCGGCAAAATAGTTTACCTTTTTGACAAACCGTCTTATGGATATTTAAAATCCTGTCTACATAATCATACCAGGTAAACTGCTGAAAATTTTAATTTTTATACTTTATACTATACCCTATTTTCTGCTTAAAGTCTATGAACCAAAAAGGTAAACTTTTTTGGCAGGTCGAGAAGAACCATGATTTCATGATTTGCATAATATACAGTTTTACCGCCCATTTTTCGTACAATCAAAAACCATGCAGTTTCCGTTAAGAACTGCATGGTTTTTTGTATATGCCTGTTTAAAATATTAACTATTTCCTGCCTGTCTCCGGTATGGGCCATGGTATGTATGAAGACGGGCCCTCTTTTGAAAAACAAAAGGGAGGGTATGATTGAAAGGCTCTAAAGATTAAGAAAATGCTTTCATCCCCAACGGCAGATCTGCAGGCAGCAGGCCATAACGGTCAGTGGATAGCAGTCACTGCCCCACCGGCTCACTCACCCCAGCATTCTACAGGAATCCCGTTTTCCATGCAGTAGGTATAGGCGTTGCTGTCCCTTTCGCATTTGACAGTGACCGGTGTATTTTTGAATACATCTTTCCCTATGTCCCGAAGGTTTGAGGGAAGGGTGATGGTCCGAAGGTTCGGGCAGCCGGCGAAGGCTTCGTCTTCCAGCCGGAACAGGTTATTTCCCAGTTCCACATAGGTCAGGGCCCGGCATTCCTTAAAGGCACCGGCCCACACTTCCCTCACCTTTTCGCCGTAGAAGGCGATGAGTTCGGAGGAGGCAAAGGCATATTCGCCGATGTATTCAATATCCCTGCCGCCGTTTACGTAGAGAAGGGTGGCGTGATTGTAGGTGTCGGTGCAGATGTAATTGTTGAAGGTCATGGTCCAGGGATAGATGAGGATATGCCGTTTTCCGTCGGCCGATGTATATGCCGGACGGCGGGGATCTGCCATGATGGCACGGGCCATGGCCTCCCGGTCATAGTCTCCGTTCTTTTCCGCCTGGACTCTGATGAAATAAATTCTTTCGCCATTGTCCTCTTTTTCCCTTCCCCTGCTGTCCACCGGAATGCCCCGGATGCTGCTGGTAGAAGGAGCGGTGCGCTTGAAATCATCCATAAACCCGTCGTGGCTGTAGTATTTAGAATTGTCGTAAATGTGCCAGTGATTTTCAGCCCAGTACTTCCGCTTCAGCTGCTCGTCTTTCACTTCCCTCATGAGAGGCGACTTCTCTCCCTTCAGGAAATAGGGAATATGGTTTTCCCGGCAGTAAACTTCCCAGGAACTTCCCGGCAGGCAGCACACCGTGATTTCATCACCTTCAAAGACTCCCTCTCCGATACGGCAGTCCTGCTGAAGGAGCTCCATGAAATGAAGGTCCCGGCAGTGGGCAAAGGCATGATCTCCCACATAGGAAAGGCTTCGGGGCAGCTCTGCCTTGGCAAAGTAAAGCAGCCCTTCAAAGGCATGGGCCCCTATGGATTCAAGTCCCTCGTCTGCCTTTATCTGGTACACTGTAGATTTTTGGAAGCAAGACTCCCCGATTTCTTTGATATCTCCTTTCAGGTGAAGATAGCAGATGGGCGCTTTGATGAAGGCGCCGCAGTCCAGCTTCCTATAGGGAGCTGCTCCTTCTCCCTTTTCCGGAATGTGGATGACTTCAGGAAAGCGATCATTGTCTTCCTCCAGGAGCTTTGAAATATCCGGAAGGAGCCGCCTGTATTCCACCGGAAGGCCCGGGTGTTCTTTTTCAGAAATGATATTCCCTGCACCTTCCTTCGTAAGAATGGTGGTATGGCTGTCTAAAAGGTCTCTTTCCTTCATATATTCATAGGCCTTGCCGGAAAGAGGGATGTCCAGCCGCACGGGAGATTCCCGGTCCTCATCGTCTTCCACCATGGTATCCGGCGAAAGCTCCACCACCATGTTTCCCTCTGCCGCAGAAAGGGGATACACCGATACAGAGGAAGGGATGGACAGTACCTTCAACGAAGGCAGACTGTAAAAAGCATGCCTGCCGATGGTTCTAAGGCTCTTTGGCAGTCTGAGTTCCTTAAGGTTCCTGCAGTAGCAGAAGGCGTAGTCGGAAAGAGCCGTCACCCCTTCCGGGAGCGTAATGGATTCATCGTCCCGGTGATAGAAATAGAAGGAGGGAATGGTGCCATCTTCTCCCATATTCCGGGATTGTCCCTTTTGAATGACGATTTCTTCTGTTTCCTTCTTTAATTCATCCATAAGGTCATAGGGAAATCTTGTTTCCACGCCTTCCATGGCCGCAGCAATATCTCCTGCCTTTGGAAGAAGTTCCCGGTCCATGATCTCGTCAAGCGCCGTCCCCCCTTCCTTTATCCGCTGCAAGAGGGAAGGCAGCGGAAGGCCCCTCTGTTTTTCATAGGATGAAAGCACTGCCATGGAAAGTTCATACTTCACCTTTTCCAATGCTCCCCCAAGGCCGAAGGCCTCGGCAATACGGTCAGCGGTACCCTTTTGATCCCTACCAAAGGCATAGAAAAGCTTATAGGAAAGCATGCTGCAGGGATTATGGGCCAGGGCATAAGCAGCCCCATCCTTTCGGCGGCCCTTCTCCAGCTCTCCGTTTTGGATGGCAGAAAGAATCCTCTCCGGCACTCTCACGTCCTTCTTGTCCGGCGGCAGCAGGTTCAGCCGGTCCGCTGCATCCATCACCAGGCATCCCGCTGCCCTTTGATAGGCATTCATAAAGGACTTCATGAGGTCCTCTGATTGAAAAAGTTTCTCCAGCTCCTGCCTTTCCTGGCTGTTTGTAAAGGCATTGCCTATGGCATTGAAGAGACTGTGGCCGGCGCCAATGACCAGATTGGCAATGCCGGCGGTAATCATGCCTTCAATGGCGCCGCCGATACCGAAGCCGCCGCCTATAATGCGGCCTCTATACTCCTTGCGGAGTTCCCTATATTTTCTGGCCGCCTCGGCGCTGCCTGTAATCCGGCCCACCTTTTCCAGAAGGAATTCGATGAAGTCCTGCCAGGCATCCAGCGCAGAAGGGGCTCCTTCCTTCGTATCCCGGGTCATAAAGTTTTGAAATTCCAAACCGTAAATGCCGCGGCTCATGAGGAGGGACGATTCCTTTTTCAAGAGGCTTCCAAAGAGCTCCTTCACCGCCTTTTCATCGGAAACAAATTGAAGAAGCCCCTTCACATCACCTTCGCCCAGGTAAATACGCTTGAGTTCTGCCGGAGTTTTTGCTTCAGCCATCATAACCTTAAACAGACGGAAAAATCCCACCTGCCGCTCATCGTATTCAAAATGGCAACCGTCCATGTCAAAAGCATAGACTCCCCTTTCTCCGTCATGGAAAGGACGGAGCGATTCACTGTCGTCATGGGGAGAGCAGAAAATAGGATAGATTTTTTCTTCCTTCTTCTCATC
>ULXQ01042663.1_pt1 | contig 18556 bp, 18 predicted proteins | sample 1961481 | NCBI WGS metagenome assembly ULXQ01 (sample SAMEA4835843, study PRJEB28245) | human gut metagenome | biome: gut microbiome; material: fecal sample | place: Denmark | collected 2008 | reverse complement strand
CGCAGTGTAGGAAGGTCAGTATATGACGCAAAAGAGATTTCTGTCAACTTCAACAGAAAGGGAAGCGGCTCTAAATTTATGGGAGCGGAAGGACAGACCAAGGCAGGAAACGCCGCCGCTTTTGTGTCGGGAGCCGGAAGAGGCTTGTATATCTTTTGGAACGCAGGTCTTCAAGGACTCACTAACTTTTCAAGACAGATAGGGAGACATCCTGGCAGAGCGTTGACATTGGCGGCTTTGCTGTTTGGTTTTGGAGCATTGATGTCGTATTTAGGGAATAGAGACGATGACGATGAAAACAATTACTTCAATCTTCCCAAGTATATCCGCAGAAGCAACGTCTGCTATAAGATTGGAGATTTGTTTGTCACGATTCCCCTTCCCGTTGAGTATCGGTCATTCTATGGACTTGGAGAATTGGCGAGCAGCACACTTGCCGGAAAAGAGGACGGAACGACAAAAGACATCGCCAAAGAAGCGGTTTCACAAGTATCGCAGTTGTTCCCTATTGACTTTGCAGAAGGAGGCGGAGGACTGCACGCATTGATTCCGAGTGCCGTAAAGCCGATAGTAGAGGCAGAAACCAACACCGCATGGACAGGTCTGCCGATTTATAAGGACAATGATTTCAACAAGAATATGCCAGAGTACACGAAAGTGTATAAGACCGCCAATGGGCATCTTGTTGAGATAGCGAGAGCGTTGAACGATGCCACAGGAGGCAACAAGTACAAAAAAGGCTTTATAGACATAAATCCTGCGAAAATGGAATATGTCCTCAAGGGTATGCTCGGAGGAGCGTTCAGTTTCCCAGACAAACTTGTCAAAACAACAGAGACGATTATGGGCGACCGTGAATTTGATTGGCGGAACACACCTTTTGCCAACAGATTCGTGAAGAACGCAGACGAGAGGACGGAGTACAAGTCTTTGAACGAACAATACTTTAAGTTGAAAGATGAAATGGATGTCGTCAAACAACAGCTGAAAGGCTTTGAAAAAGAAGCTGATGCCGGGAACGAAAAATACGAAAAGGCTCTGCTTCAATTGGAGGACAGCAAAGATTATGAAAGGTTGGAATTATTCAAGGATTATGAGAAGGAACTTAAAGGCTTGAACGATGAACTCAAGGAACTAAGGATGTCTCCTGATTATGACAAGGCAGAAGAAAAAGAGTTGCAAAAAGAGATTGCGGAACTACAGAGACAATTGATCGACGAGATGAGAGAAATTAAAAAATAACTACGCTTAACTGATTGTGTTCTATAACTTTGAGGATATGATAAAGGTTAACAAGAATAGAATGGTACCGTTGTCTCGGCTTACTCAAAGAGAGCGAGCCGAGATGGACACGGTCAAGTTTGACAACAAGTTCAACGATGACCGCAAAGCGACAGACATCCTTTTCCTTGCGAAGAACTATTGGGATGCTATGAGCAAGTTCCGCAAAGACCGGAAGCGCAACAAAGATTACAATTACGGCAACCAATGGGGCGACAAGGTGGTAGTGGACGGCAAGGCGATGACCGAGGAGGAGTATATCATAAAACAAGGCGGCACACCGCTGAAGTCCAATCTTATCCGCAGGCTTGTGCGCAACGTGCTTGGAGTGTACCGCACTCAGACCAAGGAGCCAATGTGTGTAGCTCGAGACCGAGACGAGCAGACGCTCGGAGAAACAATGTCGACCATACTCCAGTACAATTGGCAGTTGAACCATATGTCGGAGATAAATGCGAGGTCGTATGAGGATTTCCTCATAGGCGGTCTCGTTGTGCATAAGAAAACGTTCGGGTGGCGTAACGGCAAGTGCGACTGCTGGACAGACTATGTCAATCCGGACAATTTCTTCGTTGACAACAGAGTCACCGACTTCCGCAGTTGGGATACTCAGGTAATAGGCGAGATACATGACTATTCGTTCGAGGATGTGTGCCGAGAGTTCGCGCATTCACCGGAAGACTATGCGGCGTTGCGAGGAATCTACGCACAGGCGCACAATGCCAAGTACTATTCCATAGACACGTCATATACTTTCGGATCGAAGAGGGAAGGAGACCTTGACTTCTTCATCCCCAAAGATCCTAATCTATGCCGTGTCATAGAGGTTTGGAACAAGGAGATGAAACCCCGCTTCCGGTGCCATGACTATATGACGGGAGACTACTACAAGATAGACGAGGAAGACTATAAAGAGTTTGTCTTGGACGAGAACCAACGCAGAAAGGAACAGGGTATGGCGCAGGGCATCGAGGAGGACGACATCCCTACCATTGAGGCTGAATGGTTTATGGATGACTATTGGTATTACAGATTCCTCACCCCTTTCGGTCATATATTGCAGGAAGGCGAGACCCCATACAAACATCATTCCCATCCGTATGTATACAAGGCATATCCTTTGATTGACGGAGAGATTCACTCGTTCGTCAGCGATGTCATAGACCAGCAGAAATACGTCAACCGACTGATAACGCTGAACGACCTTGTCATACGCAGCAGTGCCAAAGGAGTTGTCCTCTTCCCCGAGGAAGCGAAGCCGGACGGCGTCACTTGGCGAGAGTTGCAGGAGACGTGGGCGAGAGCTGACGGCTTTATGGTGTACAACGGCAAGAGCGGCACAGCACCGAGACAAATGAGCAGCAACAATACCAACGTAGGCATCCAGGAGTTGTTGTCGTTGCAGTTGAAATTCTTCGAGGACATCAGCGGTGTCAACGGCGCGTTGCAGGGCAAGCCGGGCTATTCGGGGATGTCGGGAACGTTGTATGCGCAACAGACACAGAACGCCACCACATCGCTTGTGGACTTGCTTGAGACATTCTCATCGTTCGTGGTGCAGTCGGCATACAAGGACGTGAAGAATATGCAGCAGTTCTACGACACCAAGAAAAAGGTGAACATTGCAGGACGCAGTGGCGGAGCGGTGGTCTACGACCCTGAGAAGATAAACAACATAGAGTTTGACCTTTCCATTGTCGAAAGCACGCAAACACCCGTTGTGCGTCAGATGGCGAACGACTTCCTTATGCAGATATGGCAGTCCGGTCAGATTACATTGGAGCAGTTGCTTGAGGCAGGCAATTTCCCATTTGCCGACAGTCTGTTGCAGCAAATCAAGACACAAGGACAGGCGATAGCGCAAGGACAGCAACCACAGCCGTTGTCGGCAGACGTGCAGCAACAAGTACAGCAGCAGGCGGACCCAGCCGCTGTACAGCAGATGCAGGCAATAATGCAGAGTGCCTAACGCTTGGCGAACCAATCGAGGAATGCGGAATGTTTAAGGGCGATGATGTCGGCAGGCATCTCGCCCTTTCCGTTCCTATAGGGGGTGCAATAGAAACACTCCCTTTGCATATCGGCAACGGACGCATCTTTAGGTATGTAGTTTTTCCGTTTGAGGACACGGAAGTTGCGTCTGTCAACAACGACAAGTCTGCCATCCTCAGACGGCATCACATAATAACGCTCTCCATTCTCACTATGAGCGTTGTCCGCTTTTCTTACGGCAAGAGAATACACAATCTCAGCCTTGATTTTCTTGAAAATATTCATATCAGAATTTTGCTAAAGAGTTAATATTGGTCTTTGTTATCAGTCTATCGCTGTGCGCTACAACGCTTGGCCGTTCCATCTCGAAGAAGCATATATGCAACCCAATGGCACGAGTCATCAACAAGTCATCGTGCTTGCCGATTTCCGCACCGAACGACCCGTTCTGCTTCTGTTCGTAGCATAGATACTCATCAAGGCACCGCTCGTCACGCTCCACATACAGAGCCTCCCTGACTACTTTCACAAGGGTGGATATAATCATCGGTTTTGTCTGCACATTTGTGTGGAATCCATACTTCACGCTTCTCCCCTCACGGATGTCAATCTCGCTCGGCTTGCGCGCATACAGATTGTTGTAGACATTCTTGATTTGGTTGAGGATGAACACCGACTGGTCGCCATCAACCATTCTGTCCCTGTCTTTAGTCTCAAGGGTGTTGGACTCTATGACAAGCAGGCTGTCGTTGTATAGTTTGGCTATCTGAGCCGCTTTCCAAGCAAGAAGGTCGTGGTCTATATGTCCGTACCATTGCGCCACCACGCAAGGTTTTCCGTCCGTCTCCATCATCCAATACCTGTCGAACACCACGACAACGGAGAAGTCGGCTTTGCTGGAACGACCTCCAACGTCCACCACAGTAAGGTATCGGTTTGCGATGCGCTTGTCCGGGAACACTTCCGGCAATTCCCACACACAGAACTTTCCTTGCGAGTCCGCCTCGAATTTCACGTGCTGCAAAGCCTCCTTGCCGCTGTCACCGTCACCATACACGTCCCCGACAAGCTGAGGAGGGCGACAGGACGGTTTGAGCAATTCCACCTTGTATTTGTCGAACACCGAGCATCCTGAGTGTTGGAAAGCCTCCACGTCATCGGACGGATATTCGGCAGCCATATCACCGTGTTCATCATACTCGGCACGTTTCAGACAATACCAATGGATTCCTTCAAGCGTGGCTCCCTGCTGCCATAGCCACCACAGATACTTTCCGCTGTCGTGCCGTCTGTCCGAGATGTACTCGTTAAGTCTGTTCTTGTAGAGATTCCTTGCAAATTCCTCCCTGTCTTTTATCGGCAGCGTGTATCTCTCAATCTTGAACCACGGCACGAACAAGGATTTGAATGTAGACTTGTTCTCCTTAGCCGCCCGGTATTCAGACTCGAAGAAATTACCCGTTCCGTTGGCTGTGGACTCATAGACAATCATTGTCATAGGCATAAGACCGGCACCGGAGCAGGCGGTACGCACAATCTCCTGCGGTGTCTTGCCCTCGGTCTTCTTCCAAAACGCCACCTCGGTGCAATGTACAAGCGCGGAGTCGCCGCCACGCGCGGAGTTAGGCTCCACGGCAGTGCCTATCTTCACCTTGCAGTTGCGTTGCGGAATCTTGAAGATGTTCCCCGATGCGGCTTCCGTCATAAACTTAGGCTCGTTGTCCTTGAAAGACGCACCGACATCGTACATCATCTCCAATGGATATGCCTGAATCAGTTTGTCGAACATACCTTTCACTTCCACCGAAGCATCCTTCGTGTGACCGACTATAAGGCTGTTCCATCCCGTCTTGTGGACAAGTTGTATCCACGACATATAAATCTGCGTCACCGTAGAGCCACCCCATTGGCGAGCCTTCAGCACTATCACACGGATGGGCGCACCGGCAAGGCGCATCTCCTCGAACACCGACACAAGCATACGTTGCGGAAGATTCAGCGAAAAAGGAATGTCATCGCCACCCTCCTTGTTCTTGATCCTTGCGAACACGAACGCCCAAAAGCAGAAGTCGTGCTTGCACCGTATGCGTATAAGTGTTTCCGACAAGGCTTCCTTTCCTATTTCCGGTCTGCCCGACGCTCCGAGGAACTTCGCCAAAGAACCGCACCTAAGCACCGCTTTCACGAAAGGCTCCTCGAGCATCGCTTTCGGCACGTACTGCCTCGGTATGTCAAAGTCGGGAATCTCAATCCATTCACGTTCCAATATAGCACCTTCTCCGGTCAAAGGATTGAACGGAGCGAAAAGGACGGCATTCCTCTTGTCGTTCTCCTTCAGCAATCGTTCAATTTCTTCTTCCATTTAATCGGATTGATAAGCAGTCCGTACAACAGACCTGCGATGTAACAATATAGATGGATTATGCCGTTCACACTCGGTATGAGCATACCAAGGAGAATGAACGCTGCCATATATGAATGGTAGTAAACCTTGTGCTCCACCAGATAACTGAAGCGACCGAGCAGAACGAAGCATATTCCGGACAATCCTACAGTAGGCACGTCCCACATTATGGGAGTGAACGAAGCGCAGACAAACGCCACAACAATGTCGGACACCGCAATGTTGAAAGTGAACGCCACGGCAAGCAGACACCACACGTTCATAAGGCAGTGGATAGCAGAGACGTGGAAGAAATGATAAAGGAATCTGTTGCGGAAAGCGCATCCGTCGAATATGGCGAAAGCCTCCACATCGTTCACGAGTAGAAGACAAATAACAGCGGCTGACACCGCAAGCACTATATTGCGAGCTGTCCGTTTCTCCATCTCTTCTTGATTTTATGGAGGATGACCTTTGCACTCTTTATTGTGAGATAGAACTTAGGCGCACCGCCCTCTATCACACGTATAACGGCATCCTCAAGTTTGATACCTTCGTGAGTCCGCTCAATCTCAGCCACACGCTTCTCTATCTCCTCGAACATCTCTCTGCGAGTGCCGCCCATCTGTGCCAAGTCATAGCCCTTGCGTATCTTGTGGATCATCACGACCGCACGTTCTATGGACACCCAGAAATGCGATGTCGGAGAATTTATGGTTGCAGTAAGAATGTCAGAAAGGTTGAACTCCCCTTTCTGAAGCGACAACTGTTCACGGAACGCACGCATAAGGTCTCTGTCCCTGTCGTCCTTGAAACACGCAATGCTACCTTTCTGTCTCATACCCTATCAAAATTAAAAATTACTCAGTTAATAAAAAAGACTGATAGCCAACACGATAGGAGTAACTTTGGGTAAGTAAGAATATAAACAAAGCAAATCAATATGGAAGACCCTAAGAATGAACAGGTTAAAAGCAAGCGAGACTCCTTTCTCGAACGTTTGAAGGGGAAATACCCCGACAAGCAATTCACTGACGATGAGGAGATTTACGGAACTATTAACGATGATTACGACAATTACGACAACGAGTTGAAGCGGCTGAAGGATGACGAAAGCAAAATAATGGAGATGTTTTCGGCAGACCCACGCACGGCAACGTTGTTTCAGACGGCAGCCGCAAAAGGCGATGTCATCACAAAGTTCGTGTCGTTGTTCGGCCCGGAGATTGCCGATGCCTATGAAGACCCCGAGAAGATGGAGGAAATCTCCAAAGCAGGGCAGGAGTATCTTGACCGCATAGCGCAGAGCAGAGACCTTGAAGAGCAGTATAACAAGAACATTCAGAAGTCGGTGGAAGACATTGAACAACTGAAGAATGAGAAAGGCTATACCGACGAGCAGGTTGATGAAGGGATGAAGAAAATCTGCCAAATCGCCTATGATGCCATTGTAGGCAAGTTCTCCAAAGAAGCACTCGACTTCGCCTTTAAGGGATTGTCACACGATGAGGATGTAGAGATGGCGGCGCAGGAAGCGGAAGTAAGAGGACGCAATGCCAATATCGAGGAGAAGCTGAGAAAGCGCAGCAAGGGTGACGGAATCCCAGCCGCACCAAGCGGACGCGCAGGTTCAGCGCAGACCACACCGAAGCGCAGCCTTGGAGCCCTTGACTCCGCAAGTGAAGCCTCTTCCATTTGGGAGAGAGGCGGTTTTAAAAGAAACAAGACAAATCAATATTAACAAAATTAGAAAACAATGAAGAAAGAATTTTTGAAAAAGAACTTGTGGCGAATGCTTTTGGGTATTTTGGCAATGGTGTTCGGCGCAACGGACGCCGTCGTAATGGCGGCAGCGGCAGACCTTCCTGACGCAGGAAAGACCAATTCGGGCAACCCCGACAGCAACGACGGCATCGCAACCGAGACGCAAGGACGTGAGGACGGTGATCCGGAGATGTACACCAAGGACATCGATTCAAAGATCGTCAAAATCCGTCCGATGGCTACGCCTATCGACCAAATCAGCCGATATGGTAAATTCTTGAAGACCGACTCAATGGTAGTCAAGTATTACTCTCTCGGCACACGACCCATCAAAACCACCTTGGCAGAGAGCGTGGTAAAGATGGAGGAGGGAGCCACGTCACTTACTCTCAAAGTTGCCGACCCGACAATGTTCACATTGGACGACACCATCCGTGTTGTCGGTGCGAAGGCGGTTTCTCGCCCGGACGGAACGAAGTACAACGATGAAGACCCGTTGGAGAAAGACGACCCAACACGTCCGGACTTGATTCTCTGCGTGTGCGGTCGAGACCAGAACAACGGCTATCCAGTTGTCTATGCTGTCAACGGAGACTTGAACGCCAAGAAAGAACCGATTCTCATCCCTGCCCTTGACAAGGAGAAAGTTACGCTTGTGCGTATGGGCAAGGCTTGTGCGGAACTTGACGTTCAGACAGGACGTTTCAACAACCTTCCTACAAGCGAGGAACAGTATTGTCAGAACTTTATGATTCAAGTGGAGCAGTCAACATTTGACAAGATTGCGTCAAAAGAGGTTGATTGGAACTTCTCCGACATTGAGGAGGACGGCATCTATGATATGCGCCTTGCACAGGAGAACACATATCTCTTCGGAGCGAAAGCACGTATCAAGCACATCACAAAGGACAATATGGACACTTGGTTCACAGGCGGTATTTGGTATATGGCAGGTAAGGACATCGAGGTCGGAGCATACAATGAGACACGCAAATGTGTGGAAATCAGCGATGACAACCTTGTCGAGATTTCAAAGGACTTGTTTGTGGGCACGGGCATCGGCAACAAACGCAAGGTCATCCTCTGCGGCTCCGATATGCTTGAGGCATTCTCTAAAATCAAGTCGGAGAAATTCCGCTTGAAAGAGAACGTAGAATCTTGGAATCTTAAATTCAAGTCTTGGTCTACCGACTTCGGTGAACTTCTCGTTATCCATCACGAGCTGTTCGATATGAACGGAATGAGCGACTGCGGCTTTGCCCTTGACCCTGAGTATCTCACGAAGAAGACCCACATCTCTTGGCAGCGCAACGTGCTTGACTTGAAGAAGGCAGGCATCCGCAACACGGATGCAGTGGTAATCCAGGAAGTCGCTTGTCTGTATCTGCGTTATGCCAAGGCACACGCACGAATGAAACTTGCGGCAAAGGCAGGAGCGTAACTGAAACATAGTATTAACAGATAAAGGGGTGTCCAACCGATACCCCTTTTTAAAAATCATAACGATATGCAGAAAACATATAAGTCCAAGTCGTTTCTCAGCATCTCAGTGGCTGTGGGGAGAATGACTTGCCAAGACACGCAAGACAGCAACAAATCTGTGACAAAGGACGTTTTCAAACACATCACCTTTGAACCGGACACCACGGGCTATGCTTACTACAGCACCGCTGACGAGACAGAGCAGAAGGCTATCGAGGCACACCCTTTGTTCAACAAGATGTTTGTTTTGAAGGATGCTCCAGCACCTGCGGTGGCAAAGAAGACAGCCGCAACACCAGTGGAGAAGAAAGAGGTAGAGGTGACGAGTGCGGCTGACGCAAAGCAGTATCTTGTAGACACGTTCGGCATCAGCAGAACGAAGATACAGTCGACGGCAGACATCAAGAAATACGCAGAACAGAACGGAGTAGTGTTTGTAGGTATCTGATATGCGGTACGACTTGAAACAGATAGAGAAGGATGTGCGCCTTGCCCTTGACAGGAACAAGGCAGCGGACAGCCTCCTTGACGAGGAGACCACCACGCTTACGCTCAACGACATCATTGACGGGAGGATAGAACTTGCCGCACGCACCGTGCTGCTCAACGCTCCGCTGCATCTCATCGGAGAGGGGAAGGAATTGCCTGTGGACGTGAATTGGGAATCACAACCCGGCTATGGTATGGGATTCATTATGCTCCCGTCCGACTATCTGCGTCTTGTCACGTTTCAGATGACAGACTGGGAACGTCCGGTCACCGAACCGATAACAGAAGAAAACCCATTGTATGCAAGACAACGCAGCCGCTATCCGGGTGTCAGAGGATGTCCGCAGCGGCCTGTCGTTGCTATTGCTTCTTACCCTTCCGGTATGGCGTTGGAGTTTTTCTCCTGCCGAGGAGGAGAGAAAGTTGCGGTGCGGAGGGCAAGATATATTCCGATTCCGAGAATTGAAGTGGGAGAAGACAACTTGAAGGAAATTGAACTTCCACACAAATGTTATGACGGCATTGTCTTCACCACGGCAGCGATGGCATGCGCTGTACTGAAGGATGACTTGGCGGCAGTAATAAGTGAAACGGCAAATCAATTATTGAAATGACAACAGACGTACATAATTTAGGAAATTTCGCATCACTGGCAGCCGCTTGGGAGAGATACCCAAATGGGGCGATGGTCGGAGACTACATATTCATTGCCGGGGTGCGGTATGACTGGGACAAATATGAGAAACAATGGCTGACACCAGTGGCGGTAACGGATATGAACATATCAGTGTTCGATGTCTCCACCTATGACTTTGAAGCAAATGATTGGCGGCACGCCTTGCCTAATGGAGAATACACTGTTGTCTCCAATACACAAGCGGTCGGCAAGCTGTTGAAGTATGACGACGGCTTCGTGCTTGAAGGTTTTGTCACATTGACGGAAGCGGGGGCGGACAAAGTGTTCTCTCCTGTCGTTGATGGCGGCAAACCAAAGGCGGACGCAAAAATATTGTCGGGCAACCAATCGTATCACAAGTATGTGTATGTGGATTCCAAAGGGGTGTACAATGTAAGCAACGCCACGGAGAGCGGTCAGATAGACGACTTTCAACACCATCTTGACGATTTGCAACAATATGTGGACGACAATTTGAACTCGTTGGGCAAGGACGTTTCCGCTATAAGGAAGGCTGTCGTCACGGAGAAAGGTCAGATAGACGACATTCAACACCATCTTGACGATTTGCAACAATATGTGGACGACAATTTGAACTCGTTGGGCAAGGCCGTTTCCGCTATAAAGAAGGATGTCGGCACGGCGGAGGACGAGGCGGACAAGGAAGGCAGTCTGCACGCACAGATAAATTATTTGAAGCAGAACGGAGGAAGTTGTGACTGCGAAGAGATTCTTGAATACGACAAGGCTCTTGTGACAGCACTCACCCCTGACTCCATATCTGAGGAGATAAGTCTCGCTTTCGTTCCCATAGGAGCGAAAGACAAGACAACACCTGTGCTTCCGAAGGTAAACGACCTGTTGGTGACCAAGGGTAATGTGAAGGAGATGGCTCAGTTTGTCAACGTCACCGACTATCTCACTCCAAAAGGCACACACCGATACACGCTGATTTACCAAGACGGCTCCATTCTTCACACCATACAGATGCTTGGCTTTACGAGTGTTCATTCCGTGGAGCAGAACGACCTTGCGGATTTTTCAGAAGTTGAATTGGTTCCAAAGACCATATAATCATTAAATTTATTTTTTTATGGCAGAAAAAAAACTACAAGTGGACAGCCCGGTGAAAGTAATCACATCGGGCACCAAACCGACCATTGAGAACTTACCGAAAGGGAGCATCGCAGTCGGCAGAGTAAACAACCGTCTTGCCGCTGTTGCCGCTCTCGGTGATCCAAGCGAAGAGACAGAGGCGGAAATCCAAGACCTTTTGCAGTACGATACTGTGGAAGGAGAGAATGCGACAGTCACCGACTTGGGTGGCATCAAAGCTGGAACAAAAGCGAGCGATTTAAAAGGCAAACCCCTAAGTGAAGTACTTGACGCTTTGTTGTTCCCGGTTGTAAACCCAACGTTTGTGGCACCGACAGCGACATTGACCCTTGATTCTTCAGTGGCAAGGACACAAGAGGTTGGGGCGGTGGCACCGACAGCGGACAAGTTTACACACTCTTTTAACAAGGGTTCTATCAACATCGCCGGCAAAAAGGTGAATGATAGAGCAGGCGCGGAAACGACATTCGCATTGTCTTGCAACCAAGGCTCAATCCCTACTAAGTTTGACTCAGCAAAAGCATACACATATAAAGGGCGCGTTAGTTATGCAGAAGGCCCGCAACCTAAAGACTCGAAAGGCAACGATGTTGGAAGCCCTCTTACAGCAGGAGCGGTGGCAACCACAGAGGTTGTAGTGAACGCAGTATACCCTTACTTCGCAAACACGAAAAGTGCGGCAGAATTGACAAAGCAACCATTGACCACGATCAACTACATCGAGGTTTCTTGCGTAAGCGAAAATTATCAAAACCGACACGCTTTCGCTTTGCCTGCGACATACACAGTGACCAAGATTGAGTACTTTGATACAGTCGCAAACAAATACAATCCGATGGCAACGTCCGATTTCACAGGGGTGGTATACTCCCAGACCGTACAGGGCAATTCAGTGCAGTACAAGATATACTTTCGCAACACGCAGGGTTTGTCTGCTGCAACAAAGTTCAAAATCACATTCACTAAAGCATAGGAGGTATAAATTATGGCAAGAATAAAAGGGCAAGCGAATTATGCCTCTAACTTTGAGGTGTTGAAACAAGCACCGCTTGATTCGAGAACGGTAGTATCGGACGCAGGCGACTTGACGAAAATTGCAACGTGGCAGGACGCAGACGGCAATGTTTGGCTGTATGATGGTTTGATTGTAGTAGTGCCGAATGCGGACAATGCAAATGCCCCAGAAGTTTATGTTCTTAAAGATAAGGACAACTATGGACGCCCTGACGCTTGGTTGAAGCTCGGTGCGGACAATGCGTCTGCGGTGGCCGCCATTCAAGAGACATTGAAAAAGAAAGCCAATCTTGTATTAGGGGCGGTGCCAGTAAACGAACTTCCTATTGCAAGTTCGTTAGGAAATCCTAATAATGGTACAATTCCAACAACATTTGCAGTTAGCAAGGCTATTAATGATAAGATTGTAGGTCTGCTTAATTGGCAAGGGGTTAAGGATACTACTGATGAAATCAAGGATATTGCACTTGCTAAAAAAGGTGATGTATGGCATTCAAACGAAGATGGTTCGGAATGGGTATGTACTGAATATATATCTACAGCTGACCATTCTGTGTGGGAAGAGTTGGGAACTCCTATTGATTTGAATGGATACTACACCAAAACGGAGGTTGACAAGAAGGTCAAACCTCTTGCCGACAGCATAGGCACTGATAGCGATGCCGCTTCTGCTAATGGTTCTGTGTATGCACGAATCAAGAAGAACGCGACCGACATCTCAACTAATACAGCAAATATAAATGCTACTAAAGAAAAAGTCAGTGGTCTTGACACTAAGGTAACAGCTAACACCGATGCAATTGCAACTAAAGCAAGTAATTCTGATTTAGCGGCATTGCAAAGCAAAGTTGAGCTTAAAGCAAACCAAAGCGATATTCCGACCGCCGTGCAACTCGTTGTGAAAACTATTTAAATATTTAACCATTGGGGATGGAATCTCCATCCCCTTTATATTTATAACTATGGCAGAAGTAACGATTAAACTTGACAGTCCTATTTCAATAGTAGATAAGGGTACTCCATCAACATCTAATCTTCCTAAAGGAAGTATTGCAATAGAAAAAGATAAAAATAATAATTTAAAGATATACGGAAATGTAGGCAATGAAGTTGTCGATATAGAAAGAGTTGACGCATTAGATAACGGAGATGCATCTGCATCATTTGTCGCGGGTCGTAACCTTAAAGTCAATGGTTGGGAATTTTATTGGAAAGACGTATGGGAAGAATCAGAACCATCGGCTATTAAACACATAGAAAGTGCAGGTGTTAATGCTGCCATTAATGAAATAAAAGGGACTGGAGCTGATGTCTCTGCTTTCACGTTTCCGACAACTAAAGATGAATTTATTGCATATCTAAAAACTATTACGTTTGATTTAAGCAATCAACCTAATCAAGTATCTGGTTATGGAAGTGTTACATACGGTATTATGAATAAAAATGCTGGAACAACTACTATTGTGGAGGGTATGTATAATGATATATCTAATAAAATGCATAGGTCACATATAGAGGGCCAACATATGTCTATTCCAGATGTAGAATATGCATTATCTTGCCATGTAGAAGGACAGGATTGTGATATTGTAGGATATGCTTCAATATGTCATCTTGAAGGCAATGGCTCAGCGGTAGTTCATTCTATGGGAAAGAATGTAGGATTCTTCGAAGAAGCTTGTGCCTGTCATGTTGAAGGCGGTGGCGGAGTTGTAGGAGGAGCATATTCTCATGTAGAAGGGGATGGTTGTGCAGCTCTTAATAATGGAGCGCATTGTGAAGGCAAAGGTTACTATAAAAACAGTGTTACCGATTGGAAAAAGCGAACAGCTAAAGACAACGATTATTTAAAAGATTTATGGAAAAAAATTCTATTCGGGAAAACTGACACAAGTGGGTATACTTATAAATTCTCAGCAGCAATAGGGAACGCATCGCATGTTGAGGGAACAGGTAATATCGCACCTAAAGCCAGTGTTACTTTGGAAGGTCTTGATACAGGTGCTACTGCATCATTTGTTAATGGAGCGAATCATGCAGAAGGAGCAGGTAATTTTGCTGGCGCCGCAGCTTCTCACGCTGAAGGTATTAGAAATGAAATAGGGCATAATGCCTACGCTTCCCATGCTGAGGGTATTAAAAATACTACCCAAAACAGAGCAGAGCATGCTTCTGGTCAATATAACAAATCAAACAAAGCGACAGATACATTTGGAGATGCAGGTAATACATTATTTTCAGTAGGCTGTGGTACATCGGATGCTGATAGGAAGAATGCTTTTGAGGTAATGCAAGATGGAACATGTAAATATTTAGATGTTGCCACAGGAGAACAGATAGATGTTGGTGTTGCAAAAGAATTATCAAAACCTTTTGATTTGACGATAGGAAGCACCACCAAAAAAGTTAATGGTAAATCGGCTGTTGCTTTTACTGCTGAAGAAATTAACGCTTCAAGACAATTTAATGGAGTTTTAATACAGAAATTAACTACGGCAAGTACGGAAGCTGATATAAGAAAAGCATTTACTGAAGTAAATACTAAAACTGTATTGTTTCCAACTCCAGGTAGTGTTATAGCTAAATTAGATGGAGATAATAAAGGTATTGTTGTTTCTTTAAGTGAACCTAATGCTACAACATTGGGACGAAGCATAGTTGTATATTATGGTGACGGAACTTACACTATTGTTGTAAAAAATGACTTTACTAAAGTATTAGTACCTTGGCGAAAAGACAGTTCTTTGCGCGACCTGTACATATCAGCAGGAGCGGTGTACAACGAGGCGACGGGGTACTACGAACTGAACGGGCTAACGGATATTACTGAAGAACAGATGAGGGTAATATATGAAAAGACTTGGGGGTGGTGGCTACATTTGCCGTCTTTGAATGGATTTGGTTCTGCTTTGCCTCGCACCAACATCCCATGCCCGGATTATAAAATTATAGCGTATGCTTCAAAGATTAGCATACATTCGATTTTTGCTGTCTCGGGTAACGACGATAATTTAGAAGTAGTGAATTTAAGGGCTTTGTACACGCCGACCGCTTTTGACGAAATTAAGATTGTGGATTTCAATTGGGCTTTTCAAGGAGACAAAAAAATTAGAGAAGTGCAAGGCATTATAAACGTAAAGGAGGCACGCTCCAACTTGAGTATAGGAGGAAATATTGAAACTATCAATATTAAAGGACTAAAAGTGAGTATTAGATTCTACGGCAGCCAAAGGTTATCCAAAGAATCAGTCTTATATATGATAAATAATTCAGAGGCAACAACGGCTATTACTATCGGTTTGCAACAAGCAGTTTATGATGTGATGAAAGATGACGCTGATATAATAGCGGCACTTGCTGAGAAAACAAATATAACCCTTATACAAAATACATAGAATTATGATACAGAAACAAAACAACGAGATTTTTAGCACGGAAGATAAGTATGTGCATATCAAGAACACAGACGTTTATTTCAAACGTGCGGTCGCTGTCCGCTTATCAGTAGAGCAGTGCGAGGAAGTGGACGAGATACCGCAGACTACAAACACTAAAGCCTATGAAGACAAGGTAGACAGTCTTATCCGCGGTCGCTACTCGCTCAGCGAGGAACTCGGCATACTAAGGCAGAAAGACACGAAGAAAGCGGAATATGACGCTTATTTCGCCTACTGCGAGCGATGCAAGGCAGAAGCCAAGGAGTGGTTCAAGGAACATCCGAACGGCGATTTGCCGCCATTGCCGCAAGTGGAAGAAGTGACGGACTATCTTTCGGAAACAACTGACGATGTTGTGGGATTTGGGCAATAAAAAAACCTCCCGAGAGAGGTTGTTACAAGCGAGACGAATCTGCGTGTTACACGACAAAGATAGAAACAATATTGAAAACCACAAAATGAAGGAAGAAAAAAATGACAGGAACGGCAGTGAATAACAGTCTTCGTATCGGGACTGCAAGTATGGGAGTGTTCATAGGCGAAATCAGCACACTGCTCTGGGATATGCGGTGGCTGATGCTCCTCGCTGGGGTGCTGATTATCGTAGACTTGTGGCTCGGTGTTCACAAGTCTATCTCCAACAACGTTGACATCCGAGCGAGCCGCGCGCTGAGGCGGACAATGATGAAGATAGCCGACTATTTGTGCGTCGTGATACTCGGTGCGGTGGTCGGCAAGGCTCTCGGAGAACCGCTCGGATGCTCCGCTATAGTAATCGCCGTGGTGCTTATGTCGATAGCGTGTTTGTGCGAACTCGACAGCATCATCAGCAACTGGGGCGAAATCAAGGGAGTGAAAATAAACGTCTTCAAGATAGTTCTCGGTCTTGTAGGCTACAAGCGCAAGGAACTTAGAGAAGCGTTGAAAGGTACAATCACTAAAAAACGGAAGAAATGAAATATTTCACACTTAACGAACTGACACGGAGCGACACCGCGACAAAGGATAAGATAGACAACACACCGACCGCGGAAGCGGTGAAGAACTTGACGGTACTTGTAGACAACGTGCTTGACCCTTTGAGGAAGATGTACGGCAAGCCGATATACATCTCCAGCGGCTACCGCTGTCCACGGCTGAACAAGGCGGTGGGAGGTGTCGCTGGCTCACAGCACAAGACAGGACAGGCAGCCGACATCAATCAGCGAAGCCGCGAGGAGAACGCGCATATCTTCAAGCTGATTGAGGAGAACCTTGACTTCGACCAACTGCTGTGGGAGAACGGCGGTCAGTGGGTACACGTGTCTTATCGTGCTGACGGCAAGAACAGAAGACAAGTGAAACGACTATGGAAGAAATGATTTATTAACCAGACAACGGAACGCGCTCTTTGACATACGGAATCACCGAAAAAAACTACAAAATTTTCTTGAAATTATATCCAATATTTCGATGAAATTATATATCTTCTGATAAATCAGCAACCGAACACTCCGTAATGGAGATTTGCTTAAAAACGCTGGGGCGGTGATTCCGAATGTCGGAGTCGCCGCTCCTTTTGTCATAAACGTTTTTGAGAATGAGAGATGACGAGAAATGCAGATATATCTGCGTGGTGATAGGCTGGGTGCTGATTGCCGTGCTTGCGGTGATGTGCCTCGGCTGCAAGTCGGTGCAGTATGTACCCGTTGAGACGGTGCGCACCGATACTTGCTACGTCAACAAGATACGCACCGATTCCGTGTATGTGCGCGACTCGGCGGTCGTGGAGCGCGGCGGTGACACAATCAAGGTGACTGCGTGGCGGTGGAGAGAGCGGTACGTTGTGCAGCGCGACACCATCTATCGGAGCAAGACGGACAGCATTGCCGTACCTTACCCAGTGGAACGGAAACTGACCCTTTGGAAGAAGATGAAGCAGGACATCGGCGGCATAGCCATCGGTGCGTTCATCGCCGTTGTGTCGGCAGTGGTGATTTGGCTGAATATAAAGAAAATGAGGAAATGAAAAAGCTCCCGACATAAATAAAATATCACCACAACATCCTATTTATCAACACACAATCCGTGCGGTGTCGGGAGCCAATTATGCCTGAATCGCACGGACGTTTTGTGTCTTGTAAAGATAAAGCGGATGTTGTGGTTCGGCAAAGGTATGAAATTAAATAGGGAAAATCAAATGAAAACAATCGAAATCTTTGCCGAGGCTGTGAAATTCGCCTCAGAAGCATCCGCATCCAAAGCGGAGGCAGTGGCTAACGGCAACTCGCAGATGATTGGGGAAACCAACAACCTTGTACGCACTGTGGCGGCAGGGTTGCAGATGGAGTCACAGAACAGAGAGAACGCAATCCTTATGGAGCGCAAGGAACGTGTCGACAGCACTCCATCGGTGCAGAGCTACATCGACCTTGCAGTGGGAGCCGGAGCATACAGCGGTAGTTCGGCAAACTCGCAGGCGGCAGCCACAGCGGCAAACGTCTATGCGAACAATCCTGCGATGGAGAACTTCTCATTTGTGAGAACGATTCCTTATTCTCAACCTCAGCCGTGTTGCACACCGTGCTGCAACGGCTAACGGACTGCGGAGGGCGGCGGCACGTCTGCCGTCTTCCGCTATTTCGTATATGTTATGGGACTGTTCAGACGTAATATTGACCTTAAACGTATAGACGAGATGATTCCTACAAGCAAATTTGACTTGAAGATGCAATGCCTTTCCATAGCGAGGGGCGATGTGGACAAGGCTGTCAAACTATATGATTTTGTAGCAGGAGGGCTTGACATCCCAGATGTCACCGCACCGCCGCCGACAACGATGCAACAGGTGAAGAACATCGCCGGGAGCGTGTTCGGCTGGGTGAAGGAGAACAAGGACGGACTGCTTGAGGCATACAACGTGGTAAGGTCATTGCGCAACGG
>ULXQ01047322.1_pt1 | contig 18621 bp, 13 predicted proteins | sample 1961481 | NCBI WGS metagenome assembly ULXQ01 (sample SAMEA4835843, study PRJEB28245) | human gut metagenome | biome: gut microbiome; material: fecal sample | place: Denmark | collected 2008 | reverse complement strand
ATAATCTCAGTTTTATAGCATCACTAATAAATTTTCAATGTTATACTTGCAATAAATCTCAAAAGGTGTATTATATAAAGGTCAGATATCTCGAAAAGGTGTAAAAGGCGTTACTATGAAGCGAAAAATATATCAACAGCTACTTGACTGGAAGGAGAAAAAGAAACTTTCCCATTGTTTACGCAGAAACCAAAAACAGCGGCCTACGCCGAAGCGTAAGTCGCTGTAATAGAAGTGTGGACCAGCCTGGGCTTGAACCAGGGACCTCCAGATTATGAGTCTGAGAGAATTCAATTTTATGAAATTTTCTTTGTTTGAAATTTGGCTGATACACAGGTATTTAGTAAATTTGCACCATCAAACGAAATGTTAAAATACCCCGTAACTCGCACCGATTGTTTTCGCATTGTTTTCGCGAAAATTTTGCGAATAGACATCAGATTCGAGTCTGGAGGTTGAAGAAAGTTGAATAGAATTGAGTATGATTTGAGCGATTTTTTGGCAGCAGGCTATGGGTCTGCTTGACTGAATGTTTTCGCGAAAACATTGATGGGAATATGGCAAAGAAACTCACAACTTCGCTAACTGGTTTCAAAGAGCGCCAGTGCACAATGGCAATCGTCCTGGACATACGTAGTAATCGTAAGGACGTGACTGAATATCCAGTGAAGGCTCGCTTCACCATTGATCGTCGTTCGTACTATTATCCTGTTGGTGGCAGCTACTCCAAACAGGACTTCTCTGAGATTTGTAATGTTCAAAAAAGCAAATCGCCCAAATACGAAGAGAAGAAGCGCTTGTTAGAGATTGTTGACAAGTACAAGGAGATGCTCGTTGGCCTCAATCCTAGCCATGAGCTTACATTGGATGCGGTTCGTATGGTCGTTGAGGGGAAAGTGGCTTCGCATTCCCAAGAGTCTTTCATTGGCATTTGGGAAGAGATAATCCATAACTTGCGCACAGAAAACAATGGAGCCAGATATACTACGGCTGAACCATATGAAACAGCATTAAAGTCATTCAAGAAATTTCTATGGAATGAGAACATCCAAGGGTTTGAGGTAACAATTGAACACATCAAGAAGTGGGAGAGTGGAATGATTAATGGAGGTGTAGGAAAGAACGGTGAGCAGTTGAGAGCAATATCAGATACTACGCGCGGCATCAACCTTCGCCAATGCCGTGCCGTGTGGAATGAGTGTCGTCGTAGGGGGTATCTGCTGCAAACAAAGTATCCATTTTCAAATAGTGAGCCAGGGTTGGTCGCAATACCTGCACCTGCATCTCGAAAGGATTGTTACTTGGACGTGGAGAGGATGACTCAGTTGTACAACGTTTTCATTAACAAGAACTATCCTGCTACATGGAAACGTAATTATGTAAAAAATGTCCATGAATCTTTGGGCCTGTTCTTGGTACAATACTTGGGCAATGGCTGCAATCTTGTTGATGTCGCACAGTTGACCTATTCGCAGTATTTCTTCGATACAGAGCGTCGCGCCTTTAGATTTTATCGAAAGAAAACTCGGTTGCGTAGCAAAAATAGCTCAGAGGTAATTATACCCATTATTGAGCCCCTTCGACGGATTGTTGAAGAAATAGGTGTCCCACCAAAACTAAACGCCCCCGTTTTCCCTCAGATATTAAATGGGGTAACTAAGGAAAACGAAATCAGAGAACGTGTAAGCAATGAGAACTCCAATATACAGGATCGAGTTATAAAAGTCTGTCAAGATATTCTCCATTGGGAGGTGAGACCATCAGGAACTTGGTGTCGCCATAGCTTTGCAACCAACCTTGATCATGCTGGAGTAGAACGCTCATACATTGATGAAAGCATGGCTCATGCGGTTTCAAAATCAATCACCGACCTATATATTGCAAAATATCCGCTGGAAAAGCAGATGGAGTATAACTCTAAGCTGCTGAACTTATCCCCCGTTCCAACGATTACAAAAACGGACATCAAGAAAATGAGTAAGGTGGAAATGGCTGCCCTGCTTATGGAACTGTTGGAGAAAAAATAAGGCAAGAGGAGGTGCATACTGCGAGGGTTATCTATTCTGGTTTAGTTTTTTAAACGAATAACGACATGATTTGCACTTTAACATCCGCTTGCGAAGTGGCACACACCCAACGAATATATTTGGCTGGGGTATTAGGCTTCCCCTACTGCTAAAAATGTGGCATGGGCAAGCCCATCGCCTGAACTTATTCAAAGCGTACCACTTTCCTTCCGTCGAAGATACTCTTCATGAGTTATGGCATTCTTCTTCCACTCTTCTCGTTCACGTTCTCTTTCCCTTTGTTCCCTTTCCTCGTAAGCCCGATTCCTGTCACGCAGGAAATCTCGGAGGCTGAGAATGATGATGGAAGGGTCAAAGGTGTTATAGAAGTGACGGTAGCGGGCTGAACAGAAATAGAAGAAGAACAGTTGCACCTCATCCACCTTCAGGTAACCATATTGCTGCGCAATTATCTTGACCAGTTTCGCTGCCTGATAGTTGTCGGGCATTTCTTTTATGCCCATGAACAGACATGCATCCTGTATTTCAGGTAGCAACCAGGACTCGGCAGCACCATGTCCATAGATCACATTCAGAGAGGTCAAAGTTGGCGACTGCCCAAAGTAGCACTCTTCGGGATGCTCACTAATCTGCAATTGTCTGTCAGGGTTCACCGCGACCATAAATTCCGCAATGGTCGGGAACCTATCCTTCACCTTCGCCAAAGCAGACGGTAGGTTCGTTGCTACTAGCAAGGAGTTGGGAGACGAGTTGCTTTGTGTTTTGCATGGCAACTTCCCGTCTTGTTCCATTTGATGGAGTACTGTACTGATTGTTGCTTCCATTGTGTAAAGTGTTTGACGTTAACGGTTCCGTGTCCCAAGTGCGGTATGTAAGGAAATTGGCGAAATCCTTGCGGTACTTGCTGTCTGGCCGAGCCATGACGTACTTGGGTACGTATTCAAAGATCTTTTTCTTTTCGTCGAGAGATAATTGCTGCCAACGGTGGCGTAGTTGCTCTATATCTCCGATAGGCTTTCCATACATTTCCCAGATTTTGTCAAAAGAGTATTCTTCATCCACAACCACCTCCGCGTCATTGATGATGTGTGTGTCAGCACCATCATCAATGTCTGGATTCGACTTAGGATTTGGGTTGGGAGTAAGATTAGGATGGACAACGGTCATTGTCGGTGGACATCGGTCGTTGTCGGTCGATAATGACGGATTGCGGTCGTTGTCCATCGATGTTACCGCAGAGTTACCCTGCATGACCTTTCGTTTCATCGAGTTTGAGCGGTTCTTCTCGCATTTTGCTTTGTATGCTTCGTGGCTACGGTCTATCTGGGTACGGATTACCGTGAAGAGAGACATCATCGGCCCTTTGAAATCGGGCAACTTGCCTTCATCTACGTATGCAAAGAGAGCCTTGATGAGTTTGCCGGCATCTTCGTCCGACAAATAATCGATGGCTGCTCGATGCTCCGTGAAAAGCAAAATGGTGTTAGCATTTTTCTGCATAGTCTTCTCCTTTCTATTCTTCTTTCTGTTGTCTTTCACCATTGAGCTTCTTCAGCACGTCGCTGTACTTATACATGACGCGCCTTGGCCCGACTTTGTTAGGACGAAGAAGTCCCAACTTGTTCCATCGCCACAACGTGGAGTAATCCACATGGAGTAGTTTGGCCGTTTCTTCACGGGTGATGAAACGCTCATCGTCATGTACTACTGGACACACGTCACTTTCGTGAGTGTTCTTGTCCTCAACTCTCATGGCAATCATGTTGCTTGCCATCTTCTCGACCAGGGCATCAAGGTCGGCCCTGCTCATCACAACCAGTTGGTTGCCTAAGATTGGGTTGTCATTGATCATAATCCTCTTTTTTATTATATTCTTATTTCTTGTATTCTTGTTTCGACGACTTCCGGTGAGGAGAGTCGTGCGAGTTTTGTTAATTCTCACAAGGTGGTGGAAGGTTTCGCCTCGTTTGGTACTGCAAAGTTATACGCTCTAATAGGGTTGCAGCAAAAAATCAGCTCTCCAACTGCCGTATTTTCAATTAGTTTAAGAGGATAGTATGATAATTCGGCGAAAATCATACTATTAAATTGCGGAAGGGGTGTTTTTGCCCATCCTCCCGAAGATCTCTGCAAAGTTACTCCATGACGAGCCACCAGGCGAAAAACGGCTCTAAAACCAACCTCTTTCGCCGTCTCTTTTCAAAGTTGGTTCTAACGAAGGCATAAGGTAGTACCAACAATTTGATTTTTGCACGAATCGTCACCACCTAAAAGGGCAATTTCCACAAAAAAACATAAAAACGAGCCACAAAACGGCAAATAGTTTGTATAACCGTAGGTTATTCATGAGAAATTGTGTAATTTTGAAGCCAAGAAAAGACATCATGTTGACAACGTGCAAAAGATGATGTAGATGGCGAAACAGGTCAAGTAATATAGATATAACGGAAATATGGCCAAAACGTTATTCAAATACCTAGACTTCAAAGGCGGATTGGCGATGCTGGAGCATCACAATCTACAATTTACCAATGCCACTAAGTTTAACGATCCTTTTGACTGCCACCCTGCCCTCTTTGACTATTCGCATGTTCCCGAATGCCCACACAATTGGCCTCCTGCTGATTTTCTTTCCTCAAAAGGAGAGAACGATATGGAGAATCTGAGAAACAACACATGGATGTGTTGCCTATCGAAAGTGTTTGGCTCTTTGTTAATGTGGTCATATTATAACAATCACAAAGGAATATGTATCGGCCTTAACAAAGATGCTGTTCTGAAATGTTGCCAACATATGTTTTTGGGGATGATGTACCCTTTTGCTGGAGAAGTTAAGTATAAGGATATTTTGCAAAAGCCGGATTATTTCAAAGACCATCCATCATGGAATGATTTGTTGCTCACAAAGGCAAAAGCCTGGGAACACGAGCAAGAAGTTCGAATAATAACAAAAGACCCAGCTTGGGTTCATGCTGGTCGAGATATACCTGATGAATTCAAAAAAGATGAGGTCGTTGACTGGAAGGAAATAAGGCATTATGTGCCTTAATCCAGCGATTGCTTTGAATCGGTATTCTTAGGCGTAAACATATTACCTCGCAATAAGGCTAAGATAATTGACGCTGCAAAGAAACTGAATCCGAACATAGAGATTTACCAAATGACATTAGATCCTGAAGCCTTTCGGTTGAAGGGAGAACAAGTGAACATATAAAGTAATGATTAATATACGGAAACTCGAAGCCGAACTATGGGAGTCAGCAGATCTTTTGAGACAAGGTAGCAAACTGACAAGCAGTCAGTATTGTATGCCAGTGCTGGCATTGCTATTCTTGCGCTATGCCTACAGCCGCTACAAGATGGTAGAGGCTGAGATATTGCAGAATCGTCCCAGTCGTGGTGGACGTGTAATGCCTGTGGAACCCAGCGATTTCGCAGCCAAGAGTGCATTATATCTGCCCCGTGAAGCACAGTACGACTATCTTGTGAACTTGCCAGACGATATCGTGTCTGCAAGTCTGAAGACCAAGGATGGACAGGCCATCAACTCACTGGGTGAAGCCGTAAACAATGCCATGCAACTGGTAGAAGACCAGAGCGAACAGTTGACAGGCGTGCTACCTAAGACCTACACAATGTTCGCTGACGACCTCCTACGCGAACTGCTTCGTATCTTCAACAATAAGACCATCGACGAGGTTGGTGGCGACATCATCGGGCGTATTTATGAATACTTCCTTTCCAAGTTTGCAAAAGCGGTAGCCTCTGACGATGGCGTGTTCTTTACGCCTAAGTCGCTGGTGAAGATGCTTGTTAATGTACTGGAGCCCATGCAAGGCATCCTGTTGGATCCTGCATGCGGTAGCGGTGGTATGTTTGTTCAGACAGGTGACTTCGTGAATCAAGCAGGACTCAATGCTAATACCCAAATGACCTTTTTCGGACAAGAGAAGGTGGAGTATAACGCTCAGCTTTGTTTGATGAATATGGCTGTACATGGGCTTAATGGTCGTATCATTTCTGGCGATGAAGCTAATTCCTTCTACCATGATGCCCACAATCTGGCAGGCAAATGTGACTATGTCATGGCCAATCCTCCATTCAATGTCGATAAGGTGAAAGCTGAGTCCGCCTCTGCTGCAGGTCGTCTTCCTTTCGGACTCCCCGGCGTGAACGCCAAGACCAAGGAGATAGGCAATGCCAACTATCTTTGGATTAGCTATTTCTATGCCTACCTTAACGACCATGGACGTGCCGGCTTCGTAATGGCAAGTTCTGCTACCGATAGTGCGAACAAAGATCGCGACATCCGTGAAAAACTAGTGCGTATAGGTGATGTGGATGTGATGGTCAGCGTGGGTAACAACTTCTTCTATACGCTCTCGTTGCCTTGCTCGCTGTGGTTCTTCGACCGCAACAAGCATGCCGACATTCGCGACAAGGTGCTGTTCATTGATGCCCGTAATTACTATACTGTTGTTGACCGCACTTTGAACGAGTGGACTGAGTGGCAGCTGCGTAACTTGCAAGCCATTGTTCATCTATATCGTGGCGAGAAAGAGAAATATCAATCGCTGATTAGGGATTATATTGAGATACTTGATAATGTTTCTGCTCCATTGACGCAAGAAAGACTTGAAGAAGTTATTAAGAATGGAGAAAAGGAATACTCCACAAGGTTTGCTGCTTGTTTAGAATATGAGAAGAAACAGGCAAAAGATGCCATTGTTGCTGCCACCCGAAAAGAGAAGAAACAGGTAGAAGCTGAATGGAAAGAAACTATAGAGTATTGGGAAGACCTTCTTGAAACGGCTCGCCAGTTTGAATGGCTTACAGAGAAATTTGGCGATGGTGAATACAAGGATGTGCTTGGCCTCTGCAAGATAGCCTCCATTCAGGAGATTGAGGAAAAGAACTATTCGCTTACCCCTGGTGCTTACGTTGGTGTAGCCGAGCAGGAAGACGACGGTGTAGATTTCCATGAGCGCATGAACGAAATACATGCAGAGTTAGCGCAGTTGAACCAAGAAGCCAGCGTATTAATGGACGAGATACAAAAAGCATGGGAGGAACTGAAATGAGTAGGCTATTAAGTATAAATAAAGAATATGCAGAATGGCTGAAGTCCCTCAGCCTGCGTTTTCGCCAGAGCCAGATTAAAGCTGCTGTGAAGGTGAATAGTGAACTGCTGAAATTTTACTGGTCTTTAGGTCAAGATATTGTCGAGCGTAATTTTGAAAATACCTACGGTTCTGAATTCTTCAAGAACCTTAGTCTTGACTTAAAGGAAGAGTTCCCTGATACCAAAGGGTTCTCTCCTACGAATCTCGGATATATCAAGAGATTCTATATGCTTTACTCCAATGCAATGAGAATCTCCCCCCAAGTTGAGGGTAAATCTCCACAAATCAGTAATCTCTCAAATTACCCCCAAGTTGGGGGCAATTCTGAACCGCTGATCTTTTCTGTCCCATGGGGACATCACAAGTTGCTTATTGATAAATTTCTGAAAGAGCCAGAAAAGGTCATGTTCTATGTTCAAAAGACCGTTGAAAACAATTGGAGTCGTACAGTACTTGACTGGCAAATAGACAGCAACCTCTACGAGCGACAGGGTAAGGCAATTAGTAATTTCAAGCGTACACTACCAACACCGCAGAGCGACCTTGCGCAGCAGATAACGAAAGACCCTTATGTCATTGATATCATGGGCGTGCGTCAGGAGATGCAGGAGCGAGAATTGGAGGAACATCTCGACTCCCACATTTCCAAATATCTGTTGGAACTGGGCAAGGGCTTCACCTACTATGGTCACCAAGTACACCTTCGCGTTGGAAATGAAGATTTCTACATTGACCAACTATTCTATCATGTGCGCCTACATTGCTATGTCGTGATAGAACTGAAAGCGACAGCATTCAAGCCTGAGCACATAGGGCAACTGAATTTCTACGTCACAGCAGTCAACAAACTGATGTGTACTGAGCACGATAACCCCACCATCGGTCTCCTTATATGTAAAGACAAAAATGATGTTGTGGCAGAATATACTCTACAAGGGGTAGAATCTCCCATTGGAATCTCTTCGATTAAAATCTTCGATGAACTGACTGAGGACTTCAAGAGCGCTTTGCCATCTATTGAGGATATTGAAAACGAACTCAGAGACAAAAAACAGAAGGAGGATGAAGTATGAGTGAGTGGAAATGCTATAAACTTAATGATATTTCATCTTTGAGTAATGGAATAAACTTTGATAAGTCTGCCTATACCTCAGGTGTGAAATTGATTGGTGTGTCCGACTTTAAGAATAGGATACATCCAGATTATGATTCACTTCAAGAGGTTGATTCCAAAGTTGTAAAAAGTGGCGATTATTTGGAAAAAGGAGACATTGTATTTGTCCGTTCTAATGGCAATAAAGAGTTGGTTGGTAGGTGTATGATGATTGATAGGGATATACCAGTAACCTATTCTGGATTCTGCATAAAACTACGCCTTAAAGATAAGAAGATATTTGACCCCGTTTTTTTCAATTATCTGTTTAAGACAAGACAATTTAAAAAGTCAATGACAGGAACTGCTGTCGGTGCAAACATACAAAATCTCAGTCAATCAAGGTTGGGTAGTTGTGAAGTCAATGTGCCAGACATTGAAATACAAAAAAAGATCGCCACTATCCTCTCTCGCTACGATTCTTTGATAGAGAACTATCAGAAGCAGATAAAGCTATTGGAAGAAGCAGCACAGCGACTCTATAAGGAATGGTTCGTTGACCACCATTTCCCCGGACACGAAAACACCAAGATTGTCGATGGTGTGCCAGAGGGGTGGGAGGAAAAATCTATATCGGAGGTTTTTGACTTCAAGTATGGAAAAATTTTGCCGACAAAAGATTTTGTGGAAGATGGTCCTATACCCGTTTATGGAGCAAGCAAACAAATTGGCAGATATACAAAAGCAAATTGTTTTGAGCCCAAGGTACTAATAGGAAGTCGTGGTAATGCCGGATTTGTTCACCGAACGATAGAAGATGAAACATATGTGACAAACAATTCATTCATAGTAGAACCGTGTGCCAAATATGGGTATCTAAAATTGCCTTTTATTTTTGAATCATTTAAAGTGTTAGATTTCGTTGCGATTTGCACAGGTGCTGCGCAACCACAATTGACACTCAATTCAATATCATCTCTCAAGTACATTGTACCCATAAAAGATTTGATAGTTAGGTATTGTGGCATTACTACATGCTATTTTAGTAAGATAGCACTGGCATATAAGCAAATCCACCTTCTCACCGAGGCTCGCGACCGCTTGCTTCCCAGATTAATGAATGGAGAGTTTGATGTATAACAAAAAAATACAAAAGAATGTTTGTAGATAAAACCAAAGGTCCCAAGATTCGTTCAACAGAAAAAAGTGAAACTTTCCAGATAAAGGATATTGTTCCTTTTAAGGAGGTTAGTAGCAAATTTAAAGATTCGCTAAGTCAGAATAATGTTCAGTATAAGCGAATAGGAAATCTCGATAGAGGGAAATACTATAAATATATGAGTTTGGAAACTGCTCTGCTTTGTCTTAAAAATAAAACATTACGTTTTGTTGAACCTTCTATGTGGGAAGATAAATATGAAAGTCGTTTTTATAATGCAAATTATGAGAATGTTCTAAATGGCGCAAACGAAATGGAAGTATGCCCAATCATTTATTCGAATTGTTTCACTTGTAAGAAAAATAACGAAGCTGCCTGGAAAATATATACCTATGGTAAAAATGGTCTTGGAGCAAGATGTGTAGAATTTATGCTGAACAAAACGAAATTAAGAGAGCAACTCATTTGTAATCTTAAAAATTGCACAATATATGAAGGGCGTGTCTCATATATATGGGAAGAAGACATTAACACGTTGCACCAAAAGAAAATTAGAAGAAATAAAGATGAAAAAGCGGAACCGAATCTTTGGTATAATCTTTTCTTTAGCAACTTCACTCAAAAAGAATATTATAATCTTATGCTCTTAAAAAGAGATGCTTTTGAACATGAACAAGAATTCCGAATTATGATAGTCCCTAATGCGCCTGGTCGAGTGAAAGGAAAAAAACATAAGAAGAACGGAAAAGATCAGTACGGGACACCTTTAATTATCAACGATAGTGATGTAAAGATTGATTGGGGACAAATCATTCAAGAGGTGAGATATGATGATTCATGTACAGAAACAGAAATTCAGTTACTTAATGAAGCAGTTAAGAAAGCTGTCAAGTTCCATGGAACAGATGATGAATGGAAGAAAGAAAAGTGTTGTCCAAAATGCTATCCTGTATATGGCATTAGAAAAAAAATAAAGATTCAAAAGAAATGACATAATAACAGCTTATGGCAAAGGACTATAGCGAAGACCAACTGATACAACGAAGTGCTGCCGAGTTGTTGGAAAAGGAACTGGGCTGGACGAGTGTGTATGCCTTTGATAAAGAGGTACTTGGCTTGAATGGTACGCTTGGGCGCACGTCTTATCAAGAGGTGCTGTTGACGGGTCGATTCCGCAAGGCGCTGAAGACACTCAACCCGTGGATGACGGATAAGCAGTTGCAGGAGGCCACGGAGCGCATGACGGAGTACATGAGCTCACAAACACTGATGCAGATCAACGAGCAGAAGTATCAGTATATCAAGGATGGTGTGCCCGTTACTCGTATAAAACCAAATGGCGAGACGGAAGAGGTGCGCGCCAAGGTGATAGATTTCGCTTCGCCTGAGAAAAACGACTTCCTGTGTGTCCGTGAAATGTGGGTGTATGGTGCCTTGTACCATCGTCGTGCCGACATTGTGGGCTTCGTGAATGGTCTGCCTTTGCTGTTTATGGAGTTGAAGAACCACGACGTGGAAGTGGTGGATGCCTTCAACAAGAACTATCGTGACTATCTTGATACCGTACCACAACTGTTCTACCATAATGCCTTCATCATGTTCAGCAACGGACTGGAGGCACGTGTGGGAACCATCGACTCGAAATGGGAGTTCTTCCATGAGTGGAAACGACTAACGGAGCAGGAGGCTGGCAACATCGAACTGCCAACGATGCTCAGAGGCATCTGTAAGAAAGAGAACTTTCTGGACTTGTTGGAAAACTTCATCCTCTATGACCACAGCGGAGGCCGAACGGCTAAGATACTGGCCCGTAACCACCAATACCTGGGTGTAAATCAAGCCGTAGAGATGTACCGCAACCGTCAGTATCTAAACGGAAAGTTAGGGGTGTTCTGGCACACACAAGGCTCGGGCAAGAGTTATTCCATGCTCTTCCTCTCACAGAAGATTCGCCGTAAGTTTGAGGGCTCACCTACTTTCCTGGTGCTGACCGACCGCGACGAACTGAACAAGCAGATAAGTGACACTTTCGAGAACTGTGGTCTATTGGGCAATGTAAAGGCGAAAAAGTTCATCGCCAGCAGTGGCGAGGATTTGAAATCGAAGTTGAAAGGTAATCCGTCGTTCATCTTCTCGCTCATTCAGAAGTTCAACGATCCCAAAGCTGAACCTATTTATCCCGACCACGATATTATCGTGATGAGCGACGAGGCGCACCGCACACAGAATGGCATCTTTGCTGATAATCTAATGCATCTGCTGCCAACGGCTCATCGCATCGGATTTACAGGTACACCGCTGCTTTCCAACGATAACATCACGGCACGTACATTCGGTGGCTACGTGAGTATCTACGACTTCAAGCGGGCCGTAGAGGACAAGGCAACAGTACCACTCTACTATGAGAATCGTGGCGAGAAACTGCAAGATCTAAAGAATCCAGAAATCAACAAAGAGATAGCTGCCGCATTGGAACTGGCTGGCGAACTGGATGCCTCCCAACTGGCCAAACTAGAAAGGGAGTTTGCCAAGGAGGTGCACCTGCTGACGGCAGCCAAACGTTTGCGATTGATAGCCAAGGACTTTGTGCATCATTACAGCGATTTGTGGACTTCAGGTAAAGCGATGTTCGTGTGTTACAACAAGGTGACGTGCGTTCGTATGTTCAACTTTGTGCAGGAATATTGGCAGCGCGAAATCAAAACATTGGAAGAATCCATCGCTAAATGCGCCTCACAACAGGAAGCGCAAGAGATGCAGCGCAAATTGGAATGGATGCGTGAGACAGACATGGCGGTCGTCGTTTCTCAAGAGCAGAACGAGATACAGACGTTCCAAAAATGGGGACTCGACATCAAGCCACACCGCGAGCGGATGGAGAAAGAGGAATTGGACAAGGCTTTCAAAGCTGATGATTCCCGTCTGCGTGTGGTCTTTGTCTGCGCCATGTGGCTTACTGGCTTTGATGTAAAGACGCTTTCGTGCCTCTACATCGACAAACCCATGAAAGCGCATACGCTGATGCAGACCATTGCACGTGCCAACCGAGTGGCAGAAGGAAAGGCTAATGGTCTAATTATCGACTATATCGGCATTGTAAAAGCCCTGCGTCAGGCATTGGCTGACTATACGGCAAATCCAGAAGGTGGAGCAGAAGGCAATGACCCAACCATTGACAAGAGGGAACTCATTAAGCATGTAATGGAAACGATAGCTGCTGCTACTGCTTTCCTGAAAGAACATGACTTTGAACTTAATGACCTGATTAAAGCAGAGAGCTTCGAGAAACTGTCGTTGCTGAAGAAAGCTGCTAATGCGATGTGCGAGATAGCGGAAATCAGGAAATCATACTGTACGTTTGCCTCTACGTTGTTAAAACTTTGGAAATATCTCGACCGTGAGGATATAACACCCGAAATGAAACTGCAGAAGGATGCTATTGAAGCTATATACAAGGAGTTACAGCAGAAGCGCAAACATGCTGACATCACTGATTTGAGTGTGGCTATCAATGAAATAGTGAATGAGCATGTTGAAATAGATCCAGAAGCAACGATGATGGTAGCTGAGTCACGACGTTTCGATATTAGTGGCATCGATTTTGATTTGCTCCGTCGTGAGTTCGCCAAGAGCAAAGAGAAGAATCTTGTGCTGAAAGATATTCAGGAGTTGTTGCAGGAGCGTATCGCTCAGATGCTGGCACAGAATCCTTCGCGTATCAACTTCTACGAGAAGTATCAGGAGATTATTCACGACTACAACCAGGAGCAGAACCGCGCCACGATAGAGAAGACCTTCGAAGAACTGATGAAACTCTCTCACGACCTGACCGAGGAGGAAAAGCGCTACATTCGCGAAGGCTTTGAGAATGACGAACAACTTTCCATGTACGATGTGCTGATGAAAGACAACCTTTCAAAAGAAGATATCAAGAAGCTAAAAGTTGTCGCCAAGGAATTACTGGAGAAGATAAAGACCCAATTGGCCACGATGGATCATCCTTTCGACAAGCAAGAAACCAGAGCATCCATCATCATAACCATTCGTGACATTCTCTGGAAAGAACTCCCCGAGAGCTATTCCGACGAAAGCATCAACTACTACCGCGATGCCGTGTATAACTACGTCAGCCAGCATTATGGAAGTGTGGCATAAATCATTTTAATAAAAGATAATATGGACAACGAGAAATATTCCAACTATCCACTTTCTATTAGCGCTATATTGGGACTGATAGAAGCTAACGACATTGCTATTCCTGAAATACAGCGACCTTTTGTATGGAAGAAAACACAAGTGAGAGACCTGATTGATTCGCTATACAAAGGTTACCCTACTGGTTATCTCATTTTGTGGAAGAATCCAAACGTCAAGTTGAAGGACGGAACTATTTCTTCTGGCAAAAAGGTGCTGATAGATGGCCAACAGCGTATCACAGCTTTGATGACCGCCGTTGCTGGCAGAACAGTATTTAATAGTGAGTACCAAGAGGAACGTATCAAGATCGCATTCGATCCAATCGCTGCACTAAGTGGGGAACCAGATGCAGAGATCTTTGCTGTGGCTACTCCCGCTATCAGGAAAAGCAAGAGGTGGATTCCGGATATTGCCGAATTGTTCAAAACTTCATATTCCCCTTTTGATTTTATTCCTCAATATTGTGAAGACAATCCTGGAATAGACCAAAGGACTTTAGATAGAATAATCACAAAACTTAAGGGCATAGCCAATAGGATGATAGGTGTCATCGAACTTTCCGAAAATCTTGACATCGACATTGTGACAGACATCTTCATCCGTATCAACTCAAAGGGAACAGCTCTAAGTCAAGGCGATTTCGTCATGTCGAAGATTGCTGCCGACGAGAAACACGGAGGTAATACGCTTCGGAAAGTTATTGACTATTTCAGTCATCTTGCTGTTGTTCCATCGTTCTATGATTATCTAGCTTCACATGATACAGCTTTTGCTGCTACTCCTTACCTGCAAAAATTGAAATGGCTGAAAGATGATACGGAGACCGTCTATGATCCAGAGTGTGACGATGTGATTCGGGTAGCCTTTATGCACAAACTGAAACGAGCAAAGTTGTCAGATCTCGTGAGCCTGCTTTCTGGACGTAACTTTGAAACACGTGAGTTCAACGAGGAAATAGTGGAACACACGTATGAAGAATTCACAGAGGGTGTGATGAACGTAATCAACGAGTATAACTTCAAGCAGTTTATGATTGCAATTAAGTCGGCAGGATTCATTTCTTCACGACTTGTCAATTCAAATATGGCTCTTGATTTCGCTTACACCATCTATCTGCTATTGAGGGAGTCGAACGAAGTTCCAGTGGAGGACATCAAACGTTATGTGCAGAAATGGTATGTACTCTCCGTGTTGACGGGACGCTATAGCAGTTCTCCTGAATCTGCTTTCGCAAGAGATATTCGTCGTATAAGGGAATCAGGCGTGGTTGCCATCCTTAAGGAAATTGAGGATGCACAGTTGTCTGAGAACTTTTGGAATGTAGCTTTGGTACAGAATCTGTCATATACCTCAACCAATAATCCGACTTATTTGGTATTCTTGGCTGCACAGATATTCTTCAATGATGTGTCATTTTTGTCTAACAATGTACCTGTGAGGGAACTAATTGCTTTAGGTGGAGACGTTCACCATATTTTCCCCAAGCAATACCTCATAGATCACCATTTTGATAAGTCGCTTTATAATCAAGAAGCCAACTACGTATTCTTGGATCGCCCTGTCAATATCTCTATTGGCAAAAAGGCACCTAATGTTTATCTAAATGAGGCAAAGGAACGTTGTCTGAAGGGAGAATCAGAACAAACTGGCCTGATTAACAGTATAGAGAAGTTCTATGCCAACCTTAAAATAAACTGCGTTCCATCAGAAGCAATGGAAATGGACTTCAACTCTTATGAAACCTTCCTTGATATGCGCAGAAAAATGATGGCTGCTAAAATTAAGAAATACTATTATAGTTTGTAAGTTCGAAAATCGCATGAAAGATCGTGTTTGTTATTTTTCAAAAGATGATTTATCTGTAGGACATTATCTAGAGATGGCAGAAAAGCGTATTCAAGAAGTGGCCGAAGGGGATGTGCCTACAGATTTGGAGGGTGTTATTGAACTTTGGCACATCAAACGTATGATAGATGACGAATGTAGATTCTTGGAATGGACAGATGAAAAATTTAACACACTGAAGCAATTAACAAGTGGATATGGTAAAATTATCTCTGGATTCTTCTGTCATCTTGATCCTACTCTACTCAAAAGTGAATTTGAACGATTAGAATGGACATACAAAAATACTTTTTGGAAAATAATAGACGCATACAAGTTATACAAATTAATAAAGCCTGAGATCTTGCGTGATATATTAGCAGGAAACAACAATTATGTGCGTGAGGTTTTAGAATGTAAAGGGATTGTTGAGAAGTTTAAGAGTATTATTCGTGAAATACTTTTGAGTAATGTAAATAGTGCTCACATTATTCTTGACAAGTATGTCACAAAACGAGATTTGCGTAGAGACGCAGAAATGCATCTTCCATCAAATCTTACGTTGGCAGATAAAGAACAGATACTTGTTAATTATTTGCAAAGTGATGATCCAAATCTAAACTATGTAAGATTGATTACCCAAATAAAAGATGATAAGAATAATATAAAGCTTTCACCAAAGACAAGACTTCTTGCCGAAAGATTGGAAAAGAAACTTAACGAAGACCTTTTGGATGATCCAAGGACGGTGACAACACATTGGTCTTTAGGAGTTCAATTTATTGATGAAGAAGGGAGATTGCCAATAGAACTCTGTATCGATGAAAGGGGAAATCCCACTTACATATATAGTATTCCGTGTATTAGGAATCAAAATAATGTGCATAGGGTTGGCAATTGTATTTCTTTGTTTGGATGGATGAACCAACACTTTTTGCTAAATCTGATTAATAAGCAGACAGAGGTAGACACCATGGAGTCCTTATTAATGGATATTGGAAGAGATTCGTATCCGACTCATATTAGGTTTAATAATAAGAATAATTTGGCATTATTTCAAACATTCGCCTATAACAAAGTTCTAACGCAGACACTGAATAGCTCTTTTGAAATCGAGCTAAAAACATTTTATGAAAAGCATTTACGAACCCAATATGGATACTGTGGATTGCCTATCAGTCTTCCCTCAAATGATGATTCTACACTAAACAAATGTCGTGTGTTGTGTCCAGAATTAGATGCAGTTGTAAAGCAATACAATACATTTGTGGAAGAAGATGAAATTGATAAGGATTTAATCAGGTTGTCTAAGCCGTTAAAAGTTGAAGAAGGCAAAAGCTTGCTTATAAATAAGTATTATGAAATTGCAGATGGAAATAATGAGATAAGAAGTGTGTTGTGGGGCTTTTTAGGCTCTGGCAATTCTTTGTTGTCACATGTTGAGCCATTCAAGGACAAGCATTATCATTCTCTAGCGGAATTGCTGGAGAAAGAAAATGATGTCCAGTACTCTAATTATGCTAACTTTCAAAAACCACATTTAGATTTTCTCATAGAACAAAACATAATCGGGGTTAACAGTGATGGGAATCTATATATAGTTAGCCAATTACAATTAAATGTGTTGAGATCGCTATGGGAATATGGAGTTTGTTCCTATTGGCATTACAATGATGAAGGATAGAAAATAATAGACAAAATGTTTGATAAGGGATGGCTTGTGAAAGATGACCACCTGTTAAGTAAACCTGAACGCGACTACTTTAGTTATTATCTTGATAACGGTAGATTCACTAATGGCATGGCATATCGGAATCATTATATGCATGGTAGTACACCACCTGTAGATGATGATAATGCGCATATTGCTGCATATCATACAATCCTTAGATTATTTGCTATTTTAATCTTAAAAATAGAAGATGATTTATGGTTAGCGAGTAAGACAATGGAAAGAAGTGTTGTAATTGGAGAAGCGCAAGTATAGATTTCCGTATAGAAAAACTAGGTAATACCTTTTAATATGCACTGGTATGTACGGGACAAGTGCAATTGAGTGTAGAATCATGAGGCTAAAAGTACAAAAATGGGATATAGTTTACCCACAATGTGCAAATATAACACTTCGGAAACGTGGCCTGTTTTATTGTTGAAGATTAAAACGTTATAAAATATGAAGGATAAAAGAATTTATGGGATGTTTGGCCCGAAGATAAAGGGTATGAGGCTGGAGCAGGGGTTGAAGCAACGGCAGTTAGCTGAATTGCTGGGGACGGACATGCCTATGTATAGCAAGATGGAGTTGGGGGCGCGGCGTGTAAGGCGTGACCAGGTTCCCAAGTTGGCGGAGCTGTATAAGGTTGACGAGAAGGAGCTGATGACGCTCTGGCTGGCTGATGGAGTGTATGCCGCTTTGAAGGAGGAAGATGAAAACCTCCGCTTGGATGCCATTGACTTGGCAAAGGAGTACTTTATGACGCAGAACTAACTCTGTTGAAAGTAACCAAGCAAGTAGGCATATGGGCTGACTGAACGAATCGTTCTGTCAGATACAAATTGCAATCACGGCTCCGATATTGGGAACGCCAGTTATATGGTTAAAACCATCCTCCCAAATCGGGATGGTGGTTTCTCGGAACAAATCGTACCACCGTCGCAAATCGCGACAGCGGTTTGAAGGGGAGCGTTATTTGCGAAAGTTGACGAAGTTTTTGCGAAAACAAAATGGAAGGAAATTGCAGAAAGTGGCAGAAAATGGTGTCGAACTCAAACCGATTGTTTTCGCATTGTTTTCGCAAAATGAAAAATCAGCAACTCGAATTTCTTCTAAGTTACTGATTTTCAAGGTGGACCAGCTAGGGCTTGAACCTAGGACCTCCAGATTATGAGTCTGTTGCTCTAACCAACTGAGCTACAAGTCCGACTTAACCTATGTGTTAGGATAAGTTTGCAGATGCAAAGGTAGTGTTTTTCGGGAAAAACGCCAAATATTTGGAACGTTTTCTGCATAAAACAATAAGAAAGAACCGAAAAAACAAGGATATTGCTACAAAAAAACAGAAAGTTTGATATAAAAAACAAGGCGATGAGGCGGGGAAGGACTGAAAAATCATTAATAAAAGTTATGTTTTGAGGGGTATTCGGTGAGGAAAGGGGGCGTTTGTCATTATTTTAACTACTTTTGTAGACGTATGTTGA
>ULXQ01001878.1_pt1 | contig 19173 bp, 33 predicted proteins | sample 1961481 | NCBI WGS metagenome assembly ULXQ01 (sample SAMEA4835843, study PRJEB28245) | human gut metagenome | biome: gut microbiome; material: fecal sample | place: Denmark | collected 2008 | reverse complement strand
TTCACTACCTTTTTAAAATTCACTACCTTTTTAAAATTCACCTCTGAACATTTGTTGTCAGGCCCCCGTGTTCATATATTATCAATATTTTTTCTAATTTTTTGCCACCCCCGGTTAATAATTTTGTAATATTTTGATTTGTTAATAATTTATTCACATTTTTCATAATTTCGTAATATTTTAATCTGTTAATAATTTATTCATATTTTTCATGGTTTATTCATATTCACCTACTCGATCAAACTTGATGGCTATTAACAATTTGTTCATATTTTTCATGATTTATTCATATTTATCAACTTGCTTGAAGTTGATGATTATTCATATTTTTCATGATTTATTCATATTTTACACGGTTTATCTATATGGAATTTTTTGATAGTTGTTCATGAATTGATAATATTTTATAATGGATTTTATAGGATTTTGTAATAGTTTGATAATAATAGCAATTTGCACAAAAAAGAAAAAAGTTTTTGTGCAATACGTAGAAGATACAAAAAAGGTATTGACGTATGCGGGAAAGTGTGCTATAATATATACAGTCAAGGGAACAAGGAAAAGAACAAGCAAAAAGTTAAAATATTGACTTGTTCATAAAATATTTACTTGACAAACCGAAAAAAATATGGTATAATAACTATAGTAAAAAAAAGGAAGGTTGTGTTTATTATGGCAAGACAAGCAAAACCCAACACGGAGCGTTTGAAGGCTATCGCCGCACGAAAGGCAGGCGTACCGCTGGAAATCTGGAACGACAGTGAAGAACGGTTCACGGAAAAACACAAACAGTTTTCCACTTTCTATGCGGCAAATAACGCTGCACATGTGGAAGCTGTCGGTTTCCGTAACCTTGGGACTAAAGAAGTTGAGGCGTGGATTATTCCTCATGTAGTTTTTCCGTGGGGTTGTCGTATCACTAAGGCAAGCCGGAAAAAGTCGAAGGACTGCGAAAAGCCTGAAGAACGCTGGACTATTCTGCAATTTGCACCCACAAAGGGCTTCTGTGAATGGTTGAACAAATGCGGTCATTTATTTGGCTGCAAAAAGCTGTTTACTATTAGCTGTGAACAGTTTGAAAGTGACTGGAGAAATTGGGCAGGTGAACAAACAGAAGAAGAAGATGAAGAAAACAATAAGCTGAATAGAGGGCACTATTTTGAAAAGCTGGTTGCAGACTTTTTTGGAGATTGCTATATATTGAACAATACGCCTTACTATTTAGCTGGAGATGTAACCACCAAAAAAGGCATTGAGATTCAATGTAAATTCACTGGTGCTACTGTTATTAGTGAGAAACAGATAAATAAATAAGCTATAAATGGGTTGTGTGCTATCAGTCATGAATCGGGCAATTATAGAAAGGTAGTGTATTTATTATGTATAAGCTGATGAACTGGAATACAATTGAATATTTTGAGGAAAAAGAAGACTGTCTGGAGGCTTGCTTGACTGCAACGCTAGATTTGTATAAGCATGATTTCGTGGCACTTGCAAATGCAATCCATACAAAAAGCCATTTCGTTGCTTGCAAGGGCGGCTACGTTGATGAAGTAGAGAATGACGGCGACGTTTACACAAAAGAGAAAATGCTGGAATTCCTGTGGGATTTTGCTAGCTGCATGCAGGATTGGAACAAATTTGCAAAAGAAAAAGACTTGCCCTATACAAGGGAAGTTGACGAGATCGAGGAAGATCCGTGCTGGTTTGACAATATTGACGACTAAGCCTTAAGAATTGAACTGAAAAGTGAATAGAATATGAATAGGAGGGCACTGGAAACAGTGTCCTTTTTGTTTTTATTTTATTAATCCCTTATTCACAAATTGCATCGGGGTTTTGTTTACAGTTTATTAATCCCTTATTCACAAATTGTGCCGGCATAAACTATGAATAAGATGTTAATAGATTTAATTCGATAATTTGTTAATCTCTTATTCATAGTCTGTACTGAGTAAAATATTAAGAATCTGTGAAAAATATTTCTTTTTTTAACTCTAATAATATTTTAGCATAAGTTATAAATAAAGTCAATTTTTATTCATAATTCATACTGGAGAAAATGTTAATATTTTATGAATAAGTTTCTATATTAAATTATGAACGAACAATAAAAAATATTTCTTTCAAAAAGATAAATGTTAATATTTTATCCATTGACTTTTATCTATGAAAAGAGTATAATATAATAGAAGGATTGAGAGAGTAAAGAAAAAAATATGAATCAAAAATAAAACTTGTTCATAAAAAATTTACTTGACAAATTCTTAAATCTATGGTATAATATAAGTACAGTAAAGGAAAGGAATTGATACAATGAAAAAGAAAATTTGTGATTATGTTATTAAAAAGTATGGTTTTGAGAATTGGAAAACAATTTTCATTTACAAAATCTTTACAAAATAAGCTATGAAAGGAATTGATTAAATTATGAAAAGTTTAAATGAAGTACCGAAGAAAGACCTAAAAGTGCTGGAACGATTGAGAGAGGGCGACAGAGATTATACTAACTTTGGTATTATTACAGCAATACTTGCTACAATTGTAACAATTATTTTTATTATTTTTATAATTGTTTTCATTGTTTTTACTCTTCATTTTGAATACCAAAGAAATACTCAGAAGATAGATGAATATAATAATGGTATTCATGAGATTGATGGCGGCAAATGGATTTATAAAGATTCAAGTACTAGTAGAGCGGCAACATATTACACTTATGAATGCGATGAATGTGGTAAAATATTAACAATAGATGAAATATTTATTAATGAATAATTGGAAAGAGGTAGTTGAAATGAGAAAGAATGTTACTGAAAGAGTTTTTAAGTGTCCAGTTTGTGGAAGTATTACTATTGCTTATAAGAAAAGTAGTAGGAGAACTGCCGCGAATCATGTAAAAACTATGTGGTGTTACAAATGTAAAAAAGTTGAAGATTTTACACAAGTAAAATATTATTAAAATATAGAGAGGTTGTTAATTATGATTAAATATATTATTACAAAGGCATCTGATTCTGATTATAAAGAAATTAAAACTATTTCTTCGGCTAATTTTTATAAAATGATTAAGGATTTGCAAAAAAAATACGACTGTGAACTAATTGTTGACTTTAATACATTTTATGACGGAGTTGATGTAGAAATTAAGATTTATGATGATTATGTTGAATAAAATGTTAAGAGGAGATTAAGTTCTCCTCTTTTGTTGTTTAATTAGTTAAAAATTTTAAGTTGTTAATATCTTATTCATAATTAGTGCCGCGAATTGTGAATAAGGTATTAACGAAATATTTTTCAAAGTTCATTTAGTATTTACAAAAAAGTCATTGACATTCGCCGCGAAAAGTAGTATAATATATACATAAGATAAAGAGAGATGATAAACTCTTAAAAACATAGAAAGAGGTAGTTACTATGAAAAAGTATGAATTGACTGCAAATACAAAAAATGTATACGGGAAAACATTGTTCCAAATTAAGGCTCTGGTAAACTTTGGGGATGTAAGAGCTGGGGAGTTAGGCGGATATATCGAAAAAGAAGAAAACTTATCACAGCATGGTACTGCATGGGTTTTTGAAAAAGCATGGGTTTATGGTAATGCAGAAGTTTGTGGTAACGCGCAGATTCGTGGAAACGCACGAATTTTTGATAATGCGTGTGTTTGTGGTAGTGTATACGTTTATGATGATGCATGGGTTTATGGTGACGCATGTATTTGTGATAATGCACAGATTTATGATGATGCATGTATTTATGGTAAAGCCAGGGTTTATGGTAGTGCATGTGTTTATAATGAGGCAAAAATTTATGATAATGCACGGATTTATGGTAATGCATGCGTTTGTGGCGGCGCACACGTTTATGATGATGCGAAAATTTATGGTAATGCGTGGATTTATGATAATAGGTATGTTTGTGGTAATACACAGATTTATAATGATATAGAAGAATAATTTCTTTAAATTTATAAAGTTTTAAATATTTTTTGTGTCTGGAATTTAATATTCCAGACATTCTTTATTAATTTTTTATTCATAATTCAAGCCGCCGCGAATTGTGAATAAGGTATTAATAAGTTTTAAGATAAAATTATTAAATTCTTATTCATAGTTACTACCGGAGAAATATGAATATTCTATGAAAAATATTTCTTCTAAAGAATTGAATGTTAATAAAATATCTATTGATTTTTTGGCGGCAATCTGGTATAATATATTTGTAAGGTTGAGAGAGTTAAGGAAACAAAAAGAATTGTTCATAAAATGTTTACTTGACAAATCAACAAAAATATGTTATAATAATAATAGAGATAAGGAAAGGGCGGTTGTTAAATATGATGACACCAGATGAAATTATTAGAATACTCTCTGACACTTCTTTTGAAGAGCGACTGAAAAAAGAAATGGCAGAAATCAAGAGAATGAAGAAAGAGTTTGCAGAACTCAGGGAAGAAATTCAGGAGCAGATTGACAAGCTGGACAAGCTTGAAAAGTAATTCATAAAAGATTTACAAAAAGTCTATTGACTTTTAAATTCAAAAATGTTATAATAATAATAGAAAATTGATAAGAGCCGCACTTGTAAAAACGGAGAAAGAGGTTTATTATGAAATATGTAATTTGGTATTCTCTGAATGGTTCGTCTAATGTAAGCAGATTATATTGTTTAAGAAGATATTTTTCTACTCATAAAGAAGCAGAAAATGAGCTAGAAAAAGTAATTAAAAGAGTTGCGAAAGAAGTAGAAAATCAGCTAGAAAAAGCAATTAAAAGAGTTGCGAATGAAGGTCTTATTGGTATTGCTGGTGAATACAGTGAAATTTACAATTTTGAAGGTGTATCTTGTGGCATTATGCCAGTAAAGAACGGATTTTTGACAAAAACTTCTGGATATTGGGCTAAATCTTTTAACTAAAGAAAAAAAGTTATGTTGCAAAAAGTTTGAATGCATTGTAATTATGAGTGGCAGATTCTTAACGAGTCTGTCACATTTTATTAATTTTTTATTCATAATCCAAGCCGTCGCAAAATGTGAATAAACTATTAACAATAAATTTCTACCTGCTCCTTAAAAGTTCACAAAATATACATTGACATTCGCCGCGAAAAGTAGTATAATAAATACATAAGGTAAAGGAAAGGCGGCGAGAGAATGAAGGCAAAAATTTATTCCTTAATTATTGAATTGAATTGTTATTTTTTAGTATTGGCGGCAATTTTTACAGTTATTGGTAGCAATTGGGGTTCAAGAATATTTGTTTACACTTCTTTAATAGGATTAATTGATTCTATTAAAAATAAGGTAAAAAGTGGAATCATTATTAATAGTACTTTTTTGGCAATGAATACATATTTTGTTATTAAAGTCTTTACAAATTTTTAATTGACTTTTCTAATGAGATATGGTATAATAGTTATAGTAAAAGAAAGGCGGTAATTATAATGACTATTAAAGAATTGTATGAATGGGCGAAGAAAAATAAAAGTGAAAATCTTCCGGTTTCTGTTAGATATTGGAACATACTCAACGAAGAATATAGTTTTGAAGAAATTCATTTATCAGATTTAGAAGCAGATAGCACCGAAATAATTATTTGTATAGACTAATGAAAGGTGGTAGTTATAAAGTTCACATATTGTTTACAAAATATACATTGACATTCGCCGCGAAAAGTAGTATAATAATATTGTAAGATAAAGAGAGATGACAAACTCTTAAAAACATAGAAAGAGGCTAATATGAAATACTTTTATGAAATTTACGATACTTGTGGAGATGATATGTTTGTAAAGCATTTCCAGAACACGGAATCCGTTGAGGATTTCGTGATAAATAAGGTTAATGAACTTCAGGCAAATGTAGAAGAATATATGAAGGATTTTGAGATTTTCCGTGACAACGAAACAAGTATGAGTGGCGTTACTTTTACATTTCTCGGATATGTTGTTGAAAGAATTTGGTTTGACGATTAAGTAATTATTAAGAGAGTGTTACAGAAATGTAACACTTTTTTTATTAATGTTTTATTCACAATTGCCGCCGACAAAATTATTAAAAAATTATGTCTTTCGCCGCCAATAGAATTAATTAATATTTTATTCATAAATTACGGCGGGGCGAATTATGAATAAGGTGTTAAGAAACTATTTTCTAAAGTTCATATAGTGTTTACATAAAGTTCATTGACATTTGCCGCTGAATATGATATAATATAAGTACAGTAAAGGAAAGGAGAAAGCAAAAATGAAAAAAATTTATAATGCTTTCGTTGGTTTGTCTGTTATCTTTTTTATCTGGTTTCTGATTTCGTTTGTTAATTTCAATACTGCAAACGATCCATTTTCCAAAAACTACCAAAATCCGGCGGCATGGAACTTGATTACAATTATAACAGAAAGTTCACAGAATGTTTATTGACAACTCGCCGGAAATATGGTATAATATATACATAAGATAAAGAAAGGCGGTAATACCGTATGAGTAAAAAATGTTGGTTTGATTTGGACGGCACACTTTATAATCTTTATAACATTCCGGATTGGTTGGACTATCTGGAAAACGAAAAAGAGGGAATCTTTATCAAAGGTGAACTCATGGTAAACGAAGAGGATTTCACTGGCGAAACTATGCGGTGCATGGCTAACGGTTGGGAATTTGGCGTTATTAGCTGGCTTCCTATGGGTGCAAGTCCAGAGTATGAGGAACAGTGCAGAAAGGAAAAAATGGAATGGATTAAGAAATATTTACCTTTTGTTAAGGAAATAAATATTGTTCCTTATGGAGTACCAAAGCAAAATTGTATTCAAAAAAAAGCAAAAACTATGGTTTTGATTGATGATAATATAGAAGTTTGCAAGGCATGGGATACTTCCAAAATGAGGAAATCTATTAACGTTAATGAACATTTTGACGTTATGGCGGCATTGGAGAGTTTAGACTAAAATTTTAATAAGAAATGGCGGATTTGTCAATGAATCCGCTTTTTCGTTTACTTTTTATTCACAAATCGTGCCGCCGCGAAATGTGAATAAGGTATTAATAAATTCATTTTTTAACTTAATTAAAATATTTCTATTCTATTAACGAATTGGCGGCAGTAGGTAAGGTAATAATTTCCAGTTGTTCACAAAAACTTATTTTTTCATTAAAGAAAAATCTATTGCTATTTTCTCTAGGGTATGATATAATATAAGTACAGTAAAGGAAAGGAGCGAATGAAAAATGAAAAAAGAAAAATTCAAATCTGTTCACAAAAAGTTTATTTGACAAAATCTCAAATCTATGGTATAATAGATATAGAGAAAAGGAAAAGAGCAAAACGAAAAAAAGGAATGTTATGAATCTAGTTCATAAATTCTTAAAAAAGGATTTACAAAAAATCCATTGACAAATTGCTTACAATATGATATAATATATATGTAAGGTAAAGAAAACAAAACATTGAGAGCCGTACTCGTAAAAACGGAGAAAGAGGCTTATTATGGCTAACAAGACTTACACAACTATCAAGAACGAAATCCGTGCCGCTGCTGTTGAAACTCTGAGCAATGCACTGACCGCTGCCTACGGCGAAGCTGCGATCGTTGGCAAGGTAGGTGCAAGTGAAATCTGCGTTTGCGTCGGCATTGACGATGAAACAGGAGCAAAGCAGTATGTGACTTTTGCTCCGACTGTCAAGGACTTCCGGACTTATAAGGCAACGAAGAAAACCTTCACGGCGTATGACGGTGAAAAGGCTGTACAGGCATTCTCTGACAAGATTGCAGAACAGGCAGAAAAGAAGGCAGAAATCGCACGGAAAAAGGCAGAAAAAATTGCAAAGGATAACGAAATGCGGGCAAAGCGTAAGGCGGAAAAGGAAGCCGCCAAGAATGCAGACTAATTCATAGATTAGTCACATAAAAGAAAAGGATTGGGCAAATGTGTCCAGTCCTTTTCGTTTTTTCTTTTTAATTAAAAAATTTAACTTGTTAATATTTTATTCATAGTCGCCGCCGTCCCAATTTATGAATAAGATATTAAGGAAATATTTTTTAAGATTAAAAGAAAGTTCATAGAATATCTATTGATTTTCGTTCTGAAATATAGTATAATATAGTTACAAGGTTGAGAGATACCAGAAAGGAAAGTGAATTAATATGGATAAAAAGAGAAAAGCTATTTTTATTTTGTTTATGGTGTTTATGCTTTCAGCACCGGTTATTCCTATTGTTATAGCTTTTTTAGGAAAGGCTTGTGCTATTATTTGGGCAATTGTTTCTTTCAGTTGTGCTTTTATTGCTATTTTTCTTGAAAGTACATATAATAACGAATAATTTAAAATAAACTATTAATATAATAAGTTGCGGCGTTGTATTATTAGTAATACTCTAATTAAACAAAATGTTCATAAAAGATTCTTACAATATCTATTGACTTTTCTAGTCAAATATAGTATAATATAGTTACAAGGTTGAGAGATACCGGAAAGGAAGATGAATTAATATGAAAAAGTTAAAAGAGGCCCTTATTAAATTCTTTTTAGGTATAGCACCACTATTTTTTATCGTGTTAACTATTTTAGTATTTGCATTGTACCATACCTATGAGAAATCCCAACAAACAATGTATAATAATGGTATTCATGAAGAGGACAACGGTAAATGGGAAATAGTTTCAGTTTATAAGGGTGGAAATTATTATGCTTGTGATAAATGCGGAAAAGTTATTCACACTTATAACACAAATAATTAATAGATAATCTATTGAAAGAGTATTGTATTTATTACAATACTCTTTTTTATTAACATCTTATTCATAAATCATGCCGCCGCAAATTATGAATAAAATATTAACAAGTTTTTATTCGCCGCAATAAAATGTTTACAAAAATTTCATTGACAAAATTCTTAGAATATGATATAATATAAGTACAGTAAAGGAAAGAGAGCCGGACTCATTAAAACGGAGAAAGAGGTCTACTATGTATAGAAATAATGTTGTTTGGGAATTAAGAGCATCTAAAACTGATGAACTAATTACAACTATTAATAATAATCATTTGGAAGATTTTGAATTTTCAAAACAGCCCGAAGAAATTCAAAAGAGAATCAAAAAAATTGTTCTTAGTGTTTCTGATTTTAATGGTTTTGATGAAAACGATTTTGATGAATGGTATTATTATATTGCAACTATTAGCGAAAGTGATGAAGAAGATTATTATTCATTAAATCAATTTAAAAGAGAAGCGGATTTTAATTCATATCCATTATATTTTCTAAAGACTTTTCAGCGAGAAGATTTTAACGAAATAGCAGATTATTATACAGTCCAAGATATTGCAGGATATGAAGATAGTATGGTTATTCTTGCTTCTTACAAAACTTTTGAAGAAGCAGAAAGATATTGTAAAAAACATAATATTTCCGTGAATAATATTTTACCGCAAAACTTTGGCGAAGATTTTTTGGATATTACTGAAATGTAAAGATTTTTAAATAAACATTTAGAAAAAGTGTCTGGGGTTTAATACTCCAGATATTTTTATTAACATCTTATTCATAATTGAAGCCGCCGCGAATTGTGAATAAAATATTAATAAGTTTTCATACTTAAATATTTCCATTCTATTAACGAACCGGCGGCAATAGGTAAACCAATAAATTCCATTTACTTCAAAAAGAATTATAGTAAAGTTCATAAAAAATTCATTGACAAACTTTCTGGAATGTGGTATAATATAAGTACAGTAAAGGAAAGGAAGGTGCAATAAATGAAAAATTGCAACTACAAAAAAAATGATATGGGTAAATATGTAGAAGATATTTACAACAAAAAGACTTTGAAAAAAGTTCAAAAGAAAAAGAATCGTGCCGCTAACAAAAATTGGAAAATGTTCACAGAAAATTAACTTGACAAATCACACAAAATGTGATATAATAATATTGTAAGGAAAAGAGATTGACAGGTGAGAAAGTCGGTAAAACACAGAAAGAGGTAAATTATGGCATACTACACTGATTTGATGGAAATGAAGAACGATACTGCAAGAAAAAATGCAATCCGCGAACGCATTGCAACGGTCATTGAAAAGGCAATGATTGAGGAATTCGGTGCGGAAAATGTACGCCGCATGAAAAATACTATTGCCGCCGCCGTTGGTGAGGTTACAAACAAGGCAGGGCAGACAATGGACGCATGCGTTGAAATTGCCCCGAAATGTTGTTCTTGGGATTATGTGGTAAAAAAGAATGGAGATGAAATTGAGGAATACAACCTTGACGCGGCATATGAAGCATATAACGAAAATCTTACGATTAAGCAAAGAGAACGTGAACAGCGTAAGGCAGAACGTGAGGCTAAAAAGAAAGAAAAGTAAGATTAAATATTAAGAAAGGATTAAGGCAATGGGAAGAAATTCCCATTGTTTTATTTTTTCTTTTTTAATTAAAAATTTTAAGTTGTTCATTCTTTATTCATAATTGCCGCCGGAACAAATTATGAATAAGATGTTAAGGAAATATTTTTTTAATTTCATAGAGTATTTACAAAAAATTCATTGACAAACTTTCTGGAATGTGATATAATATAAGTACAGTAAAGGAAAGGAACGAATGAAAAAAAGAAAAATTCAAATCTGTTCACAAAAAGTTTACTTGACAAAATCTCAAATCTATGGTATAATAGATACATAAGATAAAGAGAGATGATAAACTCTTAAAACATAGAAAGAGGTTTGATATTATGAAAAAATACGAATTAACAACAAATACAAAAAAGGCATATGGAAGAACATTATTTCAGATTAGAGCACTAAAAGATTTCGGAAATGTAAAAACTGGAGATTTAGGCGGGTACATTGAAAAAGAAGAAAATTTATCACATGCGGGTGATGCGTGGATTTATAATAATGCATTAGTTTATGGTAATGCAAAAATTTCTGGAAATGCAAAGATTTATGATAATGCATGTATTTATGATTATGCACAAATTTTTGATAACACATGTATTTATAATGATGCACAAATTTTTGGCAATGCATGTATTTATAATGATGCACGAATTTATGGTAATGCATTAGTTTCCGATAATGCACGGGTTTATGGCGATGCATGTGTTTATAATAATGCATGGATTTACGATAATGCACGTGTTTATGATAATGCACGGATTTATGGCGATGCATGTGTTTATAATAATGCACAAATTTTTGATAACACATGTATTTATAATGATGCACAAATTTTTGGCAATGCATGTATTTATAATGATGCACGAATTTATGGTAATGCATTAGTTTATGGTGATGCAAGAATTTATAATGATGCACGAGTTTATGGCGATACAAAAATTCATTTTTAAATTGATTAAAAAATATTTAAAAAATTTTGAAAAAGAGTGTCTGGGTATTTAATATCCCAGACATTATTTATTCATTTCTTATTCACAATTTAAGCCGCCGTGAATTATGAATAAGATGTTAAGGAAATATTTTTTAAGATTAAAGAAAAGTTCATAGAATTTTCATTGACAAATTTTCTGGAATGTGATATAATATAAATATAGTAAAGGAAAGGTGGTTATTAAAATGACGATTCAAGAGTTGTATAACTGGGCAAAAGAAAATAATAGCGAAAATAAGAAAATTGTTATTCATTCAGGATTCTATTCAGCGTTAGATGATGAATTAATTTGTTATGAACAGAACTTAGATTTTTCTCAAATTGAAGATGATCAAAATATTTGTATTGTAATTGATTAATTCATAAAAACTTAACAAAAACTTTAAGAAAAATCAATTGATATTTTCGGAAAAATGGTGTATAATAACATTATAAGATAAAGATAAAGAGAGCCGGACTCATAAAAACGGAGAAAGAGGTTTATTATGAAATTTGTTGATAATTTTAAGGTATGGGCAATGAACGAATGTTCTGAATTTGAGGAGAAAAGAAGGGCGGCTTATATTAAAAATGGTATGGGCGGTATAGATGGGCGTTACCGTTACCATTGGCATTCTTATGGAAATAAAACTATTATTCTTGATATGGAAACAGGAAAAACAGGTACAGCACGGTGCAAAAAAGGTGATGAATTTTCTTCTATTATTGGTGTTGGCATTGCATGGGCAAGATTGAAAGGTGAAGAAATTCCAGTAGAATATAAAACAGTAAGACTTAAAACTTTAAAAGTTGGTGATAAATTTACTATTGCCGATAATAGAAATTTTAAAGATATTTATACTTTTGTCGGAAGATATAATTTTGAATCTATTGATAAATGCTTTTGTGCAACTGGTAAAAGATTGGAAAAACTTGCCGCTTTTTATTCTGACACTGTAGTTATCAAACTTTAAGAAAATATTAAGGAGTATTATATTTATTACAATACTCTTTTTTTATTAACATCTTATTCACAATTGAAGCCGCCGCGAATTATGAATAAGGTATTAATAAGTTTCTATTCGCCGTAATCTTTTATTCATAATCCACGCCGAGAAGTATGAACGTTCTATTAACAGATTGGTGGCGAATGTCAAGGTAATAACTTCCATCTCGTTCATAAATCAAATACAATTAGTTTATAGAAAATCTATTGCTATCTAGCCGGCAATATGTTATAATATATATACAGTCAAGGGAACAGAGAAAACGAAAAGAAAAAATCGTTCATAAAATGTTTACTTGACAAATCACTGAAAATGTGATATAATATTATTAGAGGGTAAGAGAAAAATAGAAAATTAACACTCTTACCAGAAAGGAAAATATTATGAAAAAGTTTGTTGTATTGGACGTTGAAGGAGCTTCTATCTGCCGCCCTTATAATGTAGGTTACGTGGTAACGGATAAGCATGGAAATATTTACCACTCTAGAAGCGTGGCAATTCACCCCTGCATTATGGAAAATTTGCAGAGAAAAGCCCTTGTCGGTTGCGAAGAAATGACGCATAAAAACATTTCTGAAGTAGAATCCGATTGCATGCGGAAATATGAACATTTCTTTTCCATTGAAGAATTCCGTAAAGTATTTATGAACGATATGGAAAAATTTGGTATCAAAACAATTTGGGCGTACAATTGTACTTTTGATAAAGGAGCAATGAAAAGACTGTTTCTAGATTGTGACGAAAATTTTACAGAAAAATTTGAATGGCTTGATATCATGACAGCAATTCTCTTTACAAAATTATTAACAAAAAAGTATGTTAAATTTTGCCGGAAAAATGGTTTTGTGACAGAAAAAGGTAATATCCAAACTAAAGCAGAAGTTGTGTACAGATATTTAACGGGAAATGTAGAATTTGTTGAAGAACATACAGGTCTTGCTGATGTAATGATTGAAAAGGAAATCCTTGTCAGTGCGTACAAAACTAGAAAAAAGATTCATGGCGAAGTGGTTGTACCGTGGAAAAGATTGCGTGATTTTTGCGAAGAAAATAGTATTTAATTTGTTCATAAAGAATTGAATAGAATGTGAATGGACTGGTGGAATTTTCTGCCAGTCTTTTCATTGTTTCTTAATAATTAAATCTTTTAATTTATTCATTCCTTATTCACATTCGCCGCAATAGATTAACTTGTTAATATCTTATTCACAATTGCCGCCGTCCCAATTTATGAATAAAATGTTAATAAGTTTCCGGAGCGAACTATGAATAAAAGATGAACAAGTTCTTTATTTGACTTTGTTCACAAAATATTTACTTGACATTTTCGCTGAAGTGTGGTATAATATAATTACAGTAAAGGAAAGGAGAACGAAAAGAAATGTATAAAGTTTATTGCCATTCGTTCGATTATTCAAAAATAGTTACAAGCAAAGCAGAAGCAATGGAAACATTTAAGAAATATTATCTTGAAATGTTGGAATTTGTTCAAAATTCCAAAGAATGGAAAGTAAAGGATATTGCAGAATTTGTTGAAAATGCAATGGATTCTGTAAATGATTTTATGAACGGAAAAGTTAACGAATTCCATTTAAACCCAGTGGGAATGGGTATCTGCCCGTTCACAAAATCTTAATAAAAAGTTTAAGAAAAATCAATTGACATTCGCGGCTAAATGTGGTATAATAAATACAGAAAGTGAGGCTGATAATATGATTAAGTACACAAAAAACGGCGTTTCTACTATGGTAACTAAAGAGGAAATGAAAAAGATTCTTTTACGGTGTTGCAAGATTCGCAAGATTGAAAAGCGTAAAGCATTTATGAATAAGATTACTAAAAACTGGTGACTAATTCATAAAAAGTTTACTTGACAAATTCTAAAAAGTATGGTATAATAAATATAGAAAGTGAGGGAAAAGAAAATGACTTGGACGTAGTTCATAAAGTCTTAACAAAAAGTTTAAGGAAAATCAATTGACATTTACCCGAAAATATGGTATAATAAATACATAAGATAGAGAACCGGAACTCATTAAAAACCGGAGAAAGAGAGTATATTATGATGACTTTTAAGAATGATTCTATGGTAAAGAACCAGAACGAAGCACGCGTTGCATTCTCTGAAATGCTCCATGAGTTTCTCGTTGAGAAATTCGGTGAAGAAAATGTTACGTTGGTAGGTACTAATGAATACGCTTTCGTTTTCGGCACTGTTGAAAATAAGCACGGTACTTTTGATATGGTTCTTGATGTCAAGCCGACAGCAAAGAACTATGAGGACACTATGCGGAGCAAAAAGGTTGTTGAAGCATTCGACAGAGTAACCGCCGGCGAAATGTACGCAATGGAAATTAAGGAAAAAGAGGAAAAGAAAGCCGCCGAAAAGGCAAAGCGTGAAGCAGAAAAGAAAAAGGAAAAGTAAAATTTATTAAATAAATATGAACGAAGTGGTAAGGATTTCCTTACCACTTTTTGGTTTTTATTTAATTAAAAATTTTAAGTCGTTCATTTTTTATTCACAATTGCCGCCGTGGTAAATTATGAATACAATATTAAAAAACATTCACGTTAAAATCAATAATTCTTTTTTGAGCGTTTAAAAAATCTTTCATTTCTTCTTCGCCGCTTAAAAGTTGTGAATAAGTTTCCATTTTTTTATTGTAGTTATCATTAAAATAAGTTAAAACAAAGTATCTCATAACTCTTCCGTCATATATAGTTTCTTTTACGTCAAAATTAATAATTTCTAATCCCTACAATAGTAATAGATAGTCAAAAATTCTAATTCTGTTTTCTGCTTTATCACTCAAATTCAAATCTTTTAACAAATTAGTAATATAAAAACTTTTATTTTTCTCTACTGCATACCAATATCTCTTCAAATCAAACAATAGTTCAATAATCTTTTCATGCATTGTTCCTTTTTTACTATATTGATTTTTATATAATGCCAATTCTGTGAAGAAATTGGCAGTTTTTGCATCAATAAAATCTTCAATATTAAATGGCGGAAAAATCCAAACAGGAACATATTTTTTCTTTTCTTTACTCCAGCCTTGTGATTCTTTTATTAAACCAATTTTAAATAATGTTTCTAATTTTTTGTTTAATGTAGGACGAGATATTCCTAAATCTTTAGCAACTTGTGTTTTTGTAAAAGTATCACAATATAAATATCTATGCTTTTCCTTATAGTCTTCAATTACTTCTCCAGTTTCTTCATCAATAAATAAAATTTTTTCATTGTTCTTTTTGCTTGCGGTCAAAAAATATACATAAACTATATCAGAAAAACTTCTTAATTTTTCTGTTGAATTTTCATTATTCATTCTCTCTACCTTCTTATTTATTTTATCATAATCCATTGAAATTTTAAAATTTCTATTATTTTCTATCATTTATTTCACCTTTTCTTATAATATTTGTGAGATTTCTCACAATAAATAAGTAAAATGTAAAGAAAAATATTATAATAAATTCAATTTTTTACAATGCCGAGAAAAAATGTAAAAATTCGTAGTATCTTTTTCGCCTCGCGTAAAAATTCGTAGGATCTTTTTAGGCGAAAATGTAAAAATTCGTAGTATCTTTTAAAATATGTGTAAAAATTTGTAGGATATACTTATCTATTATTATCTACTATGGAAAAAAGATTTTTATAAAATTTTTCATTCTCACATTAAAAGATAATAAAATAGAACAATTTAATTTTTATTCACAATTGCCGCCGTGGTAAATTATGAATATAATATTAAGAAACAATGATGCCGCCGCAATAAATTATTTACAAAAAAGTCATTGACAAATTCTCTTAGTTATGGTATAATATAAGTACAGTAAAGGAAAGGAGAAAAACGAAATGGATAAATATAAAAAAGTCATTGGTTTCATATCTCAACTAGATAGAGATTTAATAGAACGTATTGGAGAAGAATTCTCCGAGATTAATGACCGTACATTTTTACATTTTATGGGATATGATAATATAATAAAAGTTTTCTCATATTTAGAAAAGTATTTTCCTAATGGTGTTACTTATAAATTCAAAAGAAAAGGCGAAAATTATTATTCAATTTTTGGAAAAATTTATTGTGAAACAAATTTAAAAAAATGGTATACAGAAACAACAGAAGTATATATTTATAACTATTTTGAATGGAAAACTTTTTCAGTTTTAACTTGTACAGATGATTGTCTTTATTGTCACAAAAACAAGTTACGCCGTGAAGGTTGCCCGCGTAGAAGTATTTTTCTTATTGAAGAATTTTATGATTTTGTTTTGACTATTATTGAAAAGGGGTTAAATAATAATGAATAAGTACGAAACAGTTATTAAAGTATTATCACAAGTAGACCGTGAAACATTGGAAAGACTTGTAGCAGGATTTCTTAATATTTATGATTACGGATATTTTTTGAAGTATGAGGATTCAAGAGAGGTTCTTCGTAATTTTATAAAATATTTTCCGCATACAGATGTTAGATTAGTAAAGGCTACAGTAAATGATAGTACATTCTCAGTTTTTGGAGATATAATTGAAACAAGCCATTTAAAAGAAGAACAATATTGTCTTGTTAGATGGAACAAAAATGCAGACAATTTTGATAAAAAAAGTCTTTCTGTTCTTAATATTGCAAAATGTGATTATTGCTTCCATGAAGAATGTAATGATTGTTGTTATGAAAATATTTTCTTTATTGAAGAATTTTATAATTGTTGTTTAAATCAAGAATTTATTAAAAATCTTATTAAAGAATTAAAAAATTCTGATGAAAAAGTTAAAGAAAATAATAAAAATAAAGAAAAAAAGGAGAATAATATGGATAATTTAAGAACAATTGCAGAAAAATTGGTTGATAATTTTAGCGAATATGAAGAAATTATCTACAAATTGCGTGATGTTGGAGTGTCAGATGAGAAAATTTATAATATTTTCTATGAAATTCTTAAAGATATTATCGAATAATTAAGTAAATCGTGTCCAGAAAGTGAAATTTCTGGACATTTTTCTTTTTTATTTAGTTAAATATTTTAAGGCATTCATATCTTATTCATAAGTAACGCCGGGCCACTTTATGAATAAAAAGTAAATAAGTTTTTTCGTTAATCTCTTATTAATAATTGAAGCCGCCGAATTATGAATAAAGTGTAAATAGTTTGCCGCCGAATGGTAATTGAAATTGTCAAGCGCTTGACAAGAAATTGCTCTTACTTTAGGTTGTTTGTCAAGAGATTGACTTATATTAAAGTGCTCTTGAGCTACACTTTACCATGCGAGCTGGTAAATTTTAGAAAAAATTTTTGGAAAAAGCTGGTAAAATGAGCTGTGAAATTGAAAAAATTTAAAAAAAATAAGAGCAGGCTGCTGACCTGCTCTTTTGGTTATTTTTAATATCATTTTTAATTTACACAATAACAGCTTTCATCAAAAAGCTACAATCGCGCATCTATCTCTTTAATAATATCTTTATCAGCTACAACTTCTTCTTCTTTAATTTCTCTTTCTGTATACTTGACATAATAATATACCTCTTTTAATTCAAAACACTCTGTTTTAAAATTCTTTTCATTTAAATAATAAGTATTTTCAAAATCAATTAATCCAATACCCTTTAATAGATATAATGCGGTTTTTATTTTTTTATTATAAGTACTACCACTATCAGAAATTTTAAGGAAATCTCTTAAACATTCATAGCTAATACTTTTATTTTTTCCAGAATATTTATCTACTTGAATATCTCTAATTGTACAACATAGTATATATAATTTTAATTCAAGTTCGTTTAAATTAAAAATTGTATTTAATTTTTCGAGTGTAATTTCTGGAATAGGAGTATAATATCTAGGTCTTGGAATTTTATAATAACTCTTTTTATCTCTTTCTTTCCATACTTTAAACGCTTCTTGTTCTTTTGCTTTGCGAAAAGCTGTTTTATTGACTTTTCCTGTTTCCTATGATATAAAATCTTCTTCATGAATTTGATGAAATTGCTCTTCTCCTTTAAAAATTATAAGTCTATTCATTTCTAACTCATAGAGATATAATTTAGTAGTCTTTGGCTATAAACCAGTACATCGCTGAATTTCTGTTAAGACTAAATTCTTTTGCTAGAAGATGCGGCCATCACTATACAAATCTTTTCCGGCGATACAGAGTAGATAAGAATATAATTTCATAGAATTTTTTTGAATATCATCTTCCTCTTTTACCATTGCGGCATAAGTATTTAATTTTTCTTTTCTCATTACAATCCCTCCTTTGTTCTATTATTATAGTAATTATGACTAAAATTTTCTTTAAAAAATTCGGGTGTGTTATTTTTAATATCATTCAGGTTTTTTTTAATATCAATTTCGGTTATCTTTAATATCAATTCGGGTTATCTTTAATATCAATCTCGGTCATCTTTAATATCTTATAGTATTATTATAGTATAGAGTCGTAATCAACTTCGCGGCGAATAGATTAATCTAAAAGGAGCTGTAAAATTGAAAAAATTGCGCATATCTTATAAAAAAATAAGCCGGGATTACAATTTTTCAATATTATAATAAAATTTTTGATAAAAAAGAAACTGAATAATGTATTATGAAGCCTTTTTTGGTTAAAAAGTATCGCCTTTTGCTAAAAAGTATCGCCTTTTGTAGTAATTTTGGTTAAAAAGTATCTACGTGTGGCTAAAAAGTATCGCCTTTTTGGTTAAAAAGTATCGACTTTTATCTATTAGAGAATTTATCTATTAATTTTAGTGTAGTCTTAGTTTCGCGGCCAATAGATTAATGCAAGCTGGTAAA
>ULXQ01046154.1_pt1 | contig 19336 bp, 18 predicted proteins | sample 1961481 | NCBI WGS metagenome assembly ULXQ01 (sample SAMEA4835843, study PRJEB28245) | human gut metagenome | biome: gut microbiome; material: fecal sample | place: Denmark | collected 2008 | reverse complement strand
AGTTTCTTCTTATGCGAGATAAGGAGGATGTTAGGCAACACGATATTGGCGATGACCATCGCCACGATAAAGGCACCAAGCAAATAAAAATGAATTGGCTGAATCATATATCTTTAAACCTAAATTACGATTAATCAATTAATGATTTATATATATTTATATGCTTCGCAACAACATTCTCTATCGAAAAATCACGTTCAGCAATTCTACGAGATTGCAAGCCCATATTTTCACGCAGTTCTTTATCGCAAATAAGAACTTCCAATTTATCAGCCAAAGATTTACTATCTTTGATTGGAACAAGAAAGCCATTGCAACCATCTTCAACAGTATCCCTACAACCTATAGAGTTTGTTGTTACAATAGGACGACCAATGGCAGTTGCTTCTATCAACGATTTTGGCACTCCCTCACGATAATAACTAGGAAAAGCTACAATATCAGAATTCTTTAATTGCTCTTTAATATCCTTACGAAAGCCAAGCCACTTAATATATTTTCCATCACTATGCGATAGAAGATAATTTTCTTTCATTGCCATAGGATTATTAGACAATCCACCACAAAGCACGAACTCAATTTTCCCCTCGTATTTTTTTCTCAAAGATTCAGCAGCTTCAAGCAAAATCATTACACCTTTTTCCTCTACCATTCTTCCGGTAAATAGGATACGAACAACATCATGTTGTGGTAATGGAGTTCTTTTAAATTCATTCAAATCTACACCAGAACCTTTAATAAATTCGGATTGTTCTTTTTTGATTATCTTAGATTGTAAGAACAAACTTTCATCCTCATGGTTTTGAAATATTACTTGTAATTGTTTGCGATGATGTCCTAACTTTAACAAAGCAATAATCCCCTTAGTAATATACGACTTTGAATCTGTAGAGAATGCGACCCCCAAGCCACTTACAGCATTTACGACTCCTTTCACATGAGTAATTCTTGCAGCAAGACTTCCCCACAGAATACTTTTCAATCCCACATGATGTACAACATCTGGACGTTTGGTCAAATATAACTTCAACAAGAAAGCGAATGTCTTCAGTTCTTGAAAGGGATTCATACCTGTAGGATTAATAGGTAAATCCACCATCTTAACTCCCAAGTCAAGTACTTCTCGTTTTTGTCCCGTATCCTTAGTTACAATAGTCACGTCAAAACCTTCAGTTCTAGCTTTTACTGCTATTTGCTTTCTATGAGAGAGGAAAAAACGGTCTTCGTTGACGACCATAAATATTTTTTTCATTTTACTTTTATTTTTCTTATAACTGTTGCAGGATTTCCTGCAACAACACAATTGTCTGGCACATTCTTAACTACCACTGCACCAGCACCTACTACAACATTATTTCCTATATGAACATTCCCTATTATAGTTACATTGGCACCCAAAGAGACATTATCACCAATTACAGGTCTTCCCTTCTCTTTTGCACCAATTGTAGTAAGATGAATGCATCTAAAGTTTTTTCCAATAGATTCAGCATTTATTATTGTACTATAAGGATGTGCAACCCACATTCCTTCTGCAATTCGAGTAGTCGCACTTATTTGGAAATATTTATTCCCAGGTCTATACCAACCAACTAACAAAGATGCAACAGGTCCTAATCTATGATAGAATATTGTTCTAAAATACGAATTATTATGAAGATGATAGAGAAGTTGGAATATCCTTGTTAACTTAAAACCTATCTGATATTCATACTTTGCAACATCTTGATCTATAACAGATTTTACTCCCCCCCATAAACTTATAAAATAACAAATGAGGAGTGTATAAAAAACCACATATCAAGGAATTAAGGAAGCGCAAGTAGTTTCTAATCTTTTTTTTATTCATAATTTAACAAATTTTTGATACAAGTTCATATATCCATCTATCATCTTTTGAATATCATAAAGCGAAGCACGCACCTTACAACGATCGGAAATCATTTTATAATACTCTTTATCAGAATTTAGCTTCATTAATATTTTAGCTAATTCGTCACTATTATTAAGTTCAAACAACACCCCTGCACCTTGCACAACTTCTCTTAATCCATTTACATCTGTAGCGACAAAAGGTTTCCCTGCTGCCATACCTTCTATGGAAGACAAAGACAAACCTTCATATTTGGATGACATCATTATGACATCAGAGGTCTTCAATATTCTAGGAACATCTGAACGCAAATATAAAAAATGTATTCTGTTTTTAACATTCAACTCCTCTGCTTTCTTTTTAACTTTTAAAAGCCCTTCATCATTAGGTTCACTTCCAACAAAACAAGCATGAAAAGAATCCGGAAGTTTAGACATTGCCTCAACAATGGTATCTTGCCTTTTCATAAACATAAACCTTGCTACCATAGTAACAACAAAACAATCTTCTGAGATTCCTAATAACTGTTGTTTTTTATATGGTTCTGCATCAGCATACTGTTTTGTATTAACACCATTATTAATTGCACAGAGATGCTTTACACTTGGATACACTTGATTAAACGTTTCTAATGCTTTATCTGCACATGCTACAACTTTCTTATAACACTTATTATATATAATATTATCTATATTTCTCAACAAAATATTATTGCGTCTTCTATTTTGTGTAGAATGCTCTGTATAAATCATCGGTGTTTTGCAAAAACTAAGCATACCTGCGATGCCAGCCCAATATAAAGCAGGAAAAAGATGGACATGTACAACATCAGCTTTCTTGATCCAAGGTATAAGTTTTATGATCATTAAAGGATTATACAATGAACCATCCTCCGTTATAAATTCAACTTTTACACCATTTTTTTCAATTTTCTTAGTTACAGTCATATCCTTTGACTTCTTTAGTTGAAGAACAACTACTTCATTTCCTTTTTCTATTTGTCCTGCAGTCAAGCCAATTAAAAGGTTCTGTCCGCCACCCATAGTCAGATCATCAATTACGTGAAGTATCTTCATTTTATTCATCTTTTTTAATATTAAAAAGTAAACTCTGCACAGCAAATACCTAAAAGCATAAAAAAAATACTATCCGCCACATCCAAAACAACAACTATAGAAGGGCAATATATTTGTTTACAAATGCTTCTTCTGAGAAATTCAATTCTGCTAATTCTCTACTTTTTTCACCCATAGAAGTAAGAACATCATTATCTAAGGAAGAAACTTTTTGTATTGTATCATAAATGTCTCCTTCGTTTAGAGGGTTAAACATAAATCCATTAACACCTTCCATTACAATATTTGGATTATCACATACTTTACTACAAATAATAGGCAAGCCGCTACTCATAGCTTCACAAATCACATTAGGAAATCCTTCAAATAATGATGGAAGACAAAACACGTGATAATGTCGGTAAACATTTGCAATATTAGGGGTTTCTTCTTTAAAAGAAAGATAATCAGAAATGTTAGCTTTACTATACAAAGACTTAACTTCATTAGCGTATTGCTCAGTATTTACATGCACACCTCCATACCAATCTATAGAAACAGGTATATTATCTCTTTTTAGACAAGAAGCAACATGTATCATACGTACCAAATTCTTTTGGGGATTTATACGTCCAACAATTAAAATCTTAATGGGCATACTATATGAATAATTAACTTTTGCCTTAAAAAGATTGATATCTACAAAATTAGTGATAACATTAACTTTGGATTTCAAATCATGATAATTCTTTTTTATAAATTCACCTTGAGCATGTGAATTTGGTACTACTACATCAGCAAAACGATATAACCAAAATTTAAAACGTTCTTTAGTCGATAAATTTTGAGTTGTATTTCGTTCTGAAACTATCAATTTATAATTGCATCCCATAAGTTTGCAGAGACAAGCAATCATTGTTGGACCATCTTTATATGCAATGACTACATCAAAACTTTCTTGCTTTAAATAAGATTTTATGGCAAATAGTTTCTGATAAAAACGACTTCCACTCACAATAAGTTTAGATTTTATACCATATCTTTGGTAAATTGCATCATCACTTTTATGTTTGTGATATGTAGCCAAAGTAACATTGATTCCTTTTGCATGCAAAAGACCAGCCAATCCAGCCATTTGGCGCTCAGCTCCACCTCCTAAACTAAGCGTATCTATCAAACACAACACCTTTGTCATTTTCAATTAATTTATTATAATGTAATAAGATTTACTAATTGACCTAAATTTATCCCAATAAAACAAATTTGTATTTCCTAAAGATACTCCTGTATTAAATAAAACAAATTGTCATAATATACATTTTTAGGCACAAGACTATTGCCTGCACCACTATAAAACCACCTTAAGAAAATGTAAAGTGCCCAACCTCCTAATAGAAAATAAAAATATTTAGCTTTTTGAGGATACAAAACTTTAAAAAACATATATATAGACATTATCTGAACGGTATATAGATAACGTTGACCGATAACAGGTAATAATCTGATGAAATTCGTTACAGCAAATAACAATATATAAAAAGGATATAAACGTCCTACATCATAACGACATAAAATATCCTCGCGCCTTTTCATCAAAGAAAAAGGAATATATAGATATAAACAATACGTAATATACGAAAACAATTGGGTAACCCAGAAAAAACCTGAAGTTCCCTTCATTTGAACAAAACTTGCATAAGAATCTTCACTTAAATACTTTTCTACCCATCGAGCAAATACCGGTGGTAAAAAGGAGTAGCTTATTCCAGAGAACAAATCGTAAGAAAGTACCGAAAACGGAATAGAAACATAAAATAACAATTCTATTGTCCTAATATTATGAGATAACGGCAAGAAAACCGCAAGAATAAAAATAAATATCATCGGCCAAAAACCAGAATGGATAAATGGCGCTATCAAAATGGGGATAAAGTATAAACAACTTTTAGATTTCGATTTATCAAAATAATTAAGAAATCCCCACATTGTAAGCCATACACCTGTAGTATATCTAGGATTTTGCACTGTGACGATATCACGTGGGATAACAAACAGTAAGATTATAATCAATGGCATCAATCCATAAAGAGGGAATTTATTATCTGATACCAGTTTTCTAACAGACATTAACGAAAAAATCAAATAAGGAATACTTGCTATAGCAAAGAATAAATGGTAATTATCAGAAAACAAACGAGTAACTGCATTTAAAAATATAGAATAAATTTCTTTATCCTTTCCTACAAATGTTATATAAGCTAAAAACTTTTCATAAACATCAGACATGGTATACTTAAAATGCAAAAAGACTCTTTGGGTGCCTAAATAATCATCATATCTAACCAGACCTACAGGATCCATATGCCAACAAAAGAGAATACCAAACAAGAAATATATCACAAAGGAGGATTTGCTTGTTGGTCTTAACAAAGAGCCTAGAAAGGCTGCAAATGGCCATATAACGAATAACACCAATTTAATTATTAGTTCTTTGGCATCGTTTGGCTCCAATTGATACCATTTTAACGAGCTATCATTTGGTATATATTCCGGAAAATCAGATTCATTATACATGTTTTTCTTCCTTTATTTCTTTATATAATTTTTCCCAATTCTCAACAATCTTGTCTGGTGAGAATTGCTTAACTTTCTCTATTGCATTATTACTTAACAAATTCAATTGAGTAGAATCGTTCATTAAATTATTCAGCTTTTCAAAAAGTTCCTGAGGCTTGCAAGACTTTATTGTCAAACCACTAACTTCATCGTCAAAAATATCTCTTATCGCCTCATAAGTGTCATATACTATTGGTACACATCCATTGGCCATACCTTCCGTTATTGTCATACCCCATCCCTCATACCATGAAGTTCCACAAATCATTTTAGCCCTTTTATAGTAACTTTCTACATCACTATGATACCCAACAAAAGTCAAAGAATGTAGGTCCAGTATTTGACTTTGCTCCTTTAACATCTGCATATCTTTACCATCACCAACAATCTCAGCTTTCCAATCAGGATGGTATTGTTCTACCCTTTTCCAAGCCCTCATAAAGTCAGTAACATTCTTCACAGATTCAACTAAGCGACATACAATAATAACAAGATTTTCTTTATGATGCACATCTTCAACATTAGTCGAAAATGTATTGGGATTATTTACGTAGCAAATCTTTCGTTGATCTAAATCGGGCATAAATCTTAGCAATCTTGTTACGAAGCCACTCGACAACAAACATAATCTATCAGCAGAAGAAGTTGCCTTCTTATATAGACTTTCATTTAACTGTTTTTGCCTCATTTGTCCCAAGTACGGACATGCTAAAACTACATGTTTCCATATTTTTCTGCTCAACGTTTTTGCCTGATAACCCTTAAATACATTTCTAGTAAATTCATATGCTTCATATGGCTGACTATGCTTCGTTATAATTTTAACATATCTATCAGGTAATTTACTCACTATATCTATCTCTAGAGGACCTAAATCTTGAGCTATAACCATATCAATCTTATTTTGCTCTAAGATTTCTGTTGTTTCAGTAACAACGAGTTCGAGTTCCATACCTGCATCAACATAGTATTGAGGAGCAACATAAGCATAGGTATCCTGATTCATACCTAAGCTCTCTAAAAATCTGGCATTTCTAGACTTTTCTTCTTGTGTTACAAGTGCTATGAAGATAACTCGATGTCCACGGTTTTGCATTTCTTTGGCCAACACCTTAGTCACAATACCAACTCCACCAGTAAACTCATTAACAGGCCAATTCCACAAAAATGCTATATTCATGATAAACTTTGTTTTAGATAATTCCAAGATTCATTTCTTGCTTGATTCAATTTTTCATCTATCAATTGATAATCAATAGTATCCTCCCATACTCTGCTAGCCATCGCCTCCTCTGTGGTTCTAAACAATCGATGTTCTAATCCTAGATAATTCAGCATATCCATCATTCTAGAATTTCGTCCTTGCTTATTATCATTAATCAATATAAACTGACGATGATAGATAAGACTAAAGGCTAATCCATGAAAAGAGCCAGTTACAACCAAAGAAGCACCCCCAATTGCGCTCATCCATTGAGCTATAGAATTACGCTTCCATATTATAGACAAAAAAGGAATAAAAGTATAAGGATTTGCATTTACATACTTCAGATTCAATTTTGTTGCCAATTTCTTGCAAAAAGAGACAGCAGAAGTATCACCTGCCGACAAAGGATAAAAAACAAGATTTTTAGATTCTTGAATAGAACCTGTTATTTCTTTATAATCCTGATGCAACAATGTTGGATCTAAAACTTGCGTAATATTTAGATTGAACTTTTGAGATAAAATATTTGCTCCAGTAATTTCTCTACAACTCAAAGATACGAACTTTTTTAACTGCTTAGAAACCATTTCTGTATAAGATTGTGAAAAGTTCCATTCGCTTACACCAATACTAGACGCATACGATATTCTCTTCACATTCTCACCTCCAAAGTCTAATAGATAAGCAGCACTTCTATCACCAGTAATATCCTCGTTCCAAACTTGATCGCTACCCACCAAATAAACATCAGACTTAGGAGGATTATTTCTTAATTCAGCCACATTGTGGTAATGACAGGATATATTTTTTATATATTTCTTCCAAAACTTTTTAAAAGTTCTCTGTGCAGGTGTTATCGCATTTAAGAACCTTCCAACAATAGAACGTAAAGAATGATTAGATTCGAATAATCGAAAATCAATAACCTCTACATCATGTCCAAGCTTACGTAAAGCTTTCACTGTTGCGTATGTTTGCATTTCCGCTCCATAGTTTCCACAGTGCCATATAGTCATCAATGATACCTTCATTATCTAGAATTAAAATTAGTTACTTGTTTCGTAAAACCTCCAAAATGGGTTTAGCTAAAGGATATATCCATTTTACAATTTTTCGCTTAAACATAGCTTTGTAATAATTAATACCAACCTCACCATATTTCTTCCTAACATAAGCAAATCCTTTCGTCGCATAATCATATTCAAATTTTGCCCTCTGCTTATGCATCACTGAAGGCACACGCAAATGTAATTGAGAAGTCTGTTCTATTGGTACAGGCAGATATTCTAAGGTATCTTTAGCTTTATCAAACCAAATTACACCCTTATCAGTATTAACTAAGAACAGTGAGCATCCTTTGTTATCAACACCTAAATCAGCAGCACAAGTTTTTTCTATCCCCCAAAAATCAGCTACCGTGATATCTGATGTTCTTCTATAATTAGTGAAAGGACACTGATAACAAGAATAGCGCAAATTCATAAGGGTGTAAAAATGGTAGTGGTAAACGTGGGTTGATCCATCTACATACGTAAACGTTTCATCACCATAATGCCAACCACCATGTTTTTTATCCCTAAAATTAACAGCCGCTAATTGCTGGTTATTACTCTCCAAGTAATCTACATAGTCTCGCCAAACATGGGGAGCTGCAACACCATGACAAACAATATCCATCAAGAATAAACGCTCACGTAGCGAACTTTTACCAAAGTATGCAGAAACCGCAGATACCTGGCAAGCTGTTCCAGTAAACATAACCAACCTACCATCTTTTAAATCCTGTTTTATCTGTGGGATAATTCCCGTCATATCACTTTGTACATACTTGCTTCCCCTAAACTCATCACGTTCTTCTACTGTAGTTGCCCTTTTATGGACAGGACTAAACTTGTCTTCATAACCCACACCATACACAACTCCTCCTTGGGCTAAAATATAGTCTGATAATACAACGAAAGCTGCACCGGATTGGGATTTATTCACTTGCTTTAAATCCCTATGCCGTCCGGCATATGCCTTTATCGCATCAAGTCTAAAAGGTGTATCGTAATTATTTTTAAACGAACAAACCTTTACGCACCTTCCACAATCAATACACAGGGATTCATCAACCACTGGATACAAGAATCCCAAGGCATCTGGCTTCATCGTTATAGCCTTGCGAGGACAAATACTGGCACAAGCCGCACAGCCACAACAATCATTTTTATGTTTTTCAATACGCATTGACTATCGTTTTAAAGAACTTATCATAGAACTAACCTTACTTATTATGAATTTTCTTTCTCCTATGTTTAGACCTAGCAAGAAAACCACAACGACAATCATACACTCTGATGTCATTACGTTTACACAAAAACGCAGAAGACCTTCTGTCATAACGCAAGATATACATATCGCTGGCAACATACACAACACACATATTGCCACACATTTCAATACCGTACCCAAAAGAAAATCTCTTACAGGAAAATGAGTAATCTCGTGTAACATATACAAGCGCAGCATCAATGCCGCTATGGAAAAAGCCCAGGTACTCATCAATACAAGTTCTGGCGAACCACCTAAATAGAGCACCAACCATGCCACTGGGAAATTGAGCATATTTACGCCCCCAACCAAAATCTGGTATTTCTTAATTTTGCCAGTAGCCAACAGCAATTTTATCAATGGTTCTGAAAAAGAACAAAACAAAGCATCTATCAGCAAAATCTTAACGAACAAGGATGTATGCTCCGGCACCTCTTTCAGCCAGATTCCCAAGACAAAACCAGACTCCATAATGAGGGGGATGGCCAAGAACATCATCATTAAGAATCCTAGACGACTGCTTCTAGCTACTAAAGAATGAGCCTCTTGGAAGTCATTACAAGCAAAAGATTTCGTAATTTGTGGTTGAACGGCAACATAAAAGTTAGCCGTAAACTGACTTACCGCAGCTAAAACTTGCGAAGTCAATCCCCTTGCAGCATTTACAACTGGTCCAAAATAGACATTGAAAAGAATGTTCACGCCCTGACCAAGCAAGACACCAGAAGTGCAGCCAATGAAATTCCAGCCAGCAAATCCAAACATCTCACGGAACAGCGTTCTATCAAACACCCACCGAAACTTACATTCCTCAAAATTGCGGTTACAATAAACAGTATATATCAATCTGGTGGCAAATGAAATCAAGCACATTAAGAGTGCATAAAACACCAGACGGTCGATTGGCGAAATTAATATAAGAAAAGCCACAGCCAACTTTGCACACCCATCAAATATGCCAATATAAGCAAAAGCCCCCATCTTCTCATGCGCCACAATCGTTGCATTATAAGGGGTGCTCCACAAATTGAAAACAAAAGTAAGCAGGGCGAACTGCAAGACCCAGTTGGCTGCCACTAACCTACCACTAGGTATCGTCATCTGGGTGTTCAGGAACCAAACACCGAAAGCCTCCACAGCTATTAACACAACCAAGGCTATCACAATCTGTATGATCAAGGCAGTACAGAAAACCTTTTGCAACTTCTCTTGATTTCCTGTGCCCAGGACGAAAGTAATATACCTACTTATCGCCGCAGAAATCGAGTTAGACACCATCGAGAACAAGGCGATAAAACCGGCAACGGCATTATACACGCCATAATCCTCGATTCCAAGAACTTGAAGCACCACTCTGGATGTATATAGATGCACTATCATCAAGAAGAGCATCCTCACATACAAGAGAAGCGTATTCTTTGCTATTCGCTTATTTTTCGTTATCTTAGAATCCATCATAATCACGCCCCTTACATCAAACGAAGATGTGGATGAAATTGTTTTTCTTTTTCCAAGCAATAATCAATTACCGCTTGCGTCTTACCGGCAAATACATCCTGGGCTATAAATAAGAAAAGCCACCAACTGAACATACCCACATTCAACTCTATCACACGAGGATTACCTGCCGAATCCAAACATAGATCGAAGGCCAAAAGACGACAGTGAATATTACAATCAGCAATACGGACTGCCAGTTTCTTTATTTCCTCCCAATGAGGTATTTGATAATCAGCTTTAGAATAGTCCACCCCATTCCAAACATTCTCTTTGGTGCCGTACTGATCCAAAGTTGTATGATGCAACTTGCCTGTCTTTACATCCACGCCAACAAATCTACCGCCAGCATGGGCATTATCAACAAAAGCCCCATTGGCTCCAACCCTCATCAAGGCACCCGTAACTTTCGGCTGTTCATCTAGCACACTTCGATACACACAGATTCTCAAGGTGTTAATGGAGCTTTCATTAAACTGGCTCATATAAGGATGTTGAGCTATCACCTCTTGCACGACCCAGTCATCCCCAAGGTTTTTAAGATATATACCATCCAAGCATACACCATCTCCGGAAACAAACTTCTTGCCCTTGCGCTGAAATAAGTTTACCCCGACTCCGCTGCAAGTATCTACTGCAGGCTTAACACAAATTTTATCATATCCTTCCATCACCTGCGATATGGTCTCTGAACTCAGAGTAGCAATCATCTCTTTTGAGAAGACCATTTTGCTTTGTTTCTTCTCCTCATTGTAATTTAGTATTGCACCGCCACATACTCTACGCATCAAGGTCTTAGGCATGACACCTGGGATTGGAAAATACATCGAATATGCGTTTTTGTCAGAATAAAAATCTCGATAGCGCAATGGATTCAAATGTTTCTCTAAGAGAGTATATCCGATTACTTCTGGAATGATATAAGGGACGCAGCCCATATAGTGAGAAAACAGACGATAAGAATACACATCAACTTTCCTTTTTCCGAAAGCCTTTCTCCAAAACTCTATGTATTTCTCTTCCCCTTCGACTTTTAGAAATGGATTTATGTGATTTTTCTTACAGTTTTCGACAAACACTCTACTCAACATACTATCACTACAATGATATATATGCGAGCAATAAATATCATACAAAAAAGATTTTATCTTATCTTTCATCTTTATAATTTCAAACTATTTTCTTATCATATACAATGCCGCCGCTATCGGCAACAAACATAATACGGCTAATCTATCTCTGAAACGATGGAGAGGAGACAAGACCATTTTTTTCAATCTGACATTTTGGTAGCCAATATTCAACCAATTCAGCAAAAGCGACTTTTTATTATACCGCATCATCAAGTCTTCTTGTTCATTGACCATATATATAGAACTAACAAGTGCTGTATAAAACTTCTTTCTATTTGGTTTTTGCTTGCTCAAAGAGAAAGGAGTATTTACATAAATTCTAACTATATCAGGAATATAGCGGGTTTTATATTTTCTAGCAGCCTTTGACCACCTTAAACATTCACTATAGTTTGTTATTTCATGTTCAAATAGAATATCAGCAGGAACAGCCGCCTCGTTTTGTAATACAGAAACCTTTCTACAGCCATCACATTCAAGGGTACCATATCCCATTTTGTAACAAAATTCATTGTAGTCAGAATCAAAGAAAGAATCGAACTTAGGACCTACCAATTTTCCTTTTTCATCCTGGACTCTCGCTCTTATCTCCCAAAAGGAATCATATAACTTCGCCCCCCCACTTTCCAACACTTTCCATTGCCGGTCAAATATCTCAAGCATATCATGCGTAAGACGATCATCATCATCTGCTCCAACCTCATATAGTCCTTGGAAGAGCGGAGTAGCAACACGCCAAGCAGAATGCTTACCTCCATTTTCCTTTTTAATATATAGTATCGGAAGTTTCTTCTCCTCTATAAACTCGCGTACCACTTCATCAGTATTATCTGACGAGCCATCATTAACGATTACCCATTCAAAATCCTGATAAGTCTGGTTCAGCAAGTCATCGTATACATTCTTCAGCATATTACCTCGATTATATGTAGCGGTAAATACAGAAAAACGATATTCTTTTCTGTCTCTTGTATCAGTTATTTCCATAAATAAATTTTTATATATTGATTAATCTTCCTAACTTAGAATCCCACTCTTCTGGTGTAAACTTCGCAAAACCACTTGAATCAAAAAAGGTTAATTCTCCAAAATAAACTTTATCATTAATCTCATAAAAATCGGCACGTACATGAGGAATACCTTTTGAAACCTTTGCTGCCAATTCTTTCATTTCATCAAAATGTTTAGGAAGTTTTACTTCACCATAATAGTTATCGCCTCCTTGCTTAAGGTCTAAATGATTCAACTCCATATCATAGTAATCGAAACAAACATTATTGGCACGGTCACTGGCAACAAATAATATGGTCGGTTCACCATTAAAGCAGAAAATTTTATAATCGTTCAATTCCTCTACCTGATTTCGTGATTTAGCTTCAGACTGCTGCTTTAAATCAACCATAAATTTCTCAGCCAAGATCCTACGAGGTACATTTTTATATGGCCATTCACGCCATCTCATAAAATAGTTTTCCTTTAGCCCCTTTCGAAGTTTTGCCTTAACCTTTTCTATGTCCAATTTACTTTTATCACGACAAATGCACATACCTGTACCACTATTATGATTGCACTTCAGTACAAACTGATTAGGCAGTGCATCGAAGTCTATGTCATCAGGATCATCCCATACACCCAGGGTAGGGATGATATGTTCCTCACCTATCAACTTGGCAACATACTCCTTAGCCTTTACCTTATCCACCATCACGGTATATGCAGGGTTATGGTTATAGAGTTTCAGCCACTGCAACTTCTCATTGAAGGTTACAGGATGCTTTAAATTCAGTTTTTTGCCTAGATTCAGCCAATACATCATCTCTAGGTATGGCTTATCTGAGACTAGACAAGAGATCTTCTGCAATCCAATTATGCCCAACACACGTGGGTTATGAAAAATCAAATTAAAAATTTTTTTAACCGTTCCCATTAGTATTTATTTTTTATATACATACCTTTCAAAATAACTTTTCATGATAGGAAACATTAAGGCAAAAACATTCATAGGCATCCAACCCTATGACAAAACACCTTCATTCCCTAGTGTCTACTGGGGAAACAGCGCAAATAAATAAAACGGACAATTCTGAATATAAAATAGGTTTTATCTACATTGCAAGGGAAAGTTTATATTATCCCTTGCAATGCTAGGTTGAATGCTTACTTTTTATTTAGTAAAAGCTCTATCTTCTTTTTGACTTTAGCAGGAACACGAAAATCATCCTGTTCCTCCTTGATGTGAAAACCGTGATAGACTTTTCCTCCCTCACACTTGAACTCGATAAACTTATCATTATTCTCGTCATAATAATAAAGAGACTTGCACTCCTCATCTTCACCAATAGCCTTCATCAGCAACTCTCTTGCTTCATCTTTAGAGCAAAGTAACAGAGAGACTTCGTCACCTTTATTTTCAGGATAGGCACCCTTTCCGTTCTCTCCATGCTTTGGATTTAAATGGAAAACACGTTCTGGCTTACGATTATGCGAAAACCATTTCGCCAAGTCCGTTTCTTTCATCTCACAAGTACTGACAATCAAAGTTTTCCCATTAAACTCGATTTCCCGCTTATCTGATTTATGAGAAAAAGCATTACAATCCATAAGCAAAAAGCTACTGTCTGTATCTTTAACTTGACGCTTTGCCATCTCACATAAAGTATCTCCCTTAATCGCCTCGTGGAAATATCTCACTTCGTCAGATTCTGTTATGATTTTCTTTTTATGCCAATCACTTCCCCAGTTCACCATAGCCATCCTTAGCAATACCGATATACGAGGATAACAATCCTGCAATGTATCTATTGGAATCATAAAGGCCTTAACATTCTGCGAGTCATAATAACCACAGAAGCTCTCATAACAGAAAAAAGACTTAATTCTATTGATTGCATCAATATACTCATGATACTCCTTATTACCCAAGAGCTCTAACCTTTTCAAGTATCCGGGTTGGTCTCCTGCCTCCACATATACAGGAAGCAACAAGAATATTTCCACATGTTCCATATCAGAATCCTGCTAAAGTTCTCAAATCAATTTCTATTTGGTCAAAGAAGTTCATAGGGGGAGCTGGATGAATATGCCCGTCTTCCTCTACATGCAGCTGATGAGCTTTAGCTACATGCTTATGCTCATCACGGTCGAAGAAATAAAGAGATAATTCTTCTTTATTTATCAAGTCTTGATTCACGGCAACCAAACTTCCATTAACAATATGATCACTATGAGTCTCTATCACCACTTGAATACCCGCATGCACAGCCTTGGCTATAAGTTTCATCAATACAGCTTGTCCTTTGGGATGAATGTGAGCTTCAGGATTTTCTATCAATATCAAGGCATCTTTCTTTGCACTCAACACTGCCACCAAAATAGGTAAAACATAGGTAATTCCAAAGCCTGTATTCATTGCACTCATTGACTCTGTTATCAAGTTGTCCTGCCTATCAAACTTATAGTTCAACTTAAAATCTTCACCTTCTTGCTTTACATCTATTTTGATAAATGGAGAAATCTCCCTCAACCATCGTCCAACTTGCTCACCCAATCTTAAGTCTGGAGTGATGTCAGATTCGTCAAGGATAGCTAACTCTTTGGTTTGAATGGGTTGATTTTTATATTGCTCCAAGAAATGAATGGTATATTCACATTGCCCCATCATCTTGGATATTTGCTTTTTGGAAACAACCAAGGATGTATCTCGATTATAGCTTTTCTTCGGTCCAAAACGAAAAGCGCTGATATACTGAAAGTTCTCATTAAACAAAGAATAGCCTGCCAATTTTTCTCTGCAGGAAACATTCTTTTCACTTGCAGGGAGAAGCGTATCCATAATGTTATCTGGGTATAAAAAGCTATAACTCAAAGGTGCTTGATTAGAAAAATCCATATCAATTTTTAAATCATGCTTATTAGAACTTTGGCAAGCCAACTCACCCGAAATACCCAAATCGCAAAAATCTCCTCGAAGATTCAATCCATTTTCCAAATCATTTGAGAAATAGGACTGTCGCAACAAGAGCAATGCTTGTATGATGGAAGACTTACCCATACCATTCATGCCTGTGAGAACAGTTAGACCTCCCATATTTATTTCTGTATCATCATGCAATTTAAAATTGCTCAAGGAAATTTTCTTTATCATTGTTTATTAATTATATCAAACAACATTTCTTTCACTGTGCTAAAACGAGCCACCACACTGTATTTCTTACCTGTGCCTGTCGTAACAGCTTTCATAAACTTATCTTCATGACAAAGTTTTATAAACTCTGCTTTGACTTGAGAAGCTGACTTCACTAACTCATTTCGTTCATCATCAGTCAACCATGCTATATTCACACTCAACGAGTCGAAAACAGATTTGGAAATTGGCTTTCTACGATCATGTATATCCAAACGCTTACGGAAAGCATCTTCTTGGAAAATTTGATAGCAACATTTCATTGACTTGTCAAAAGCCATATAAATTTTGTTTCTCTCATCTGCCGTCATTTGGTTTAGCCTACCCATCTGAGTATTCATGAAATTATCAAGCTCGCCAGAATAGCATTTATATCCTATATAGAATGCCACAAAGCGATTGGCAAAATCACGATCTTCCATACGCAGACTTTGGATGCTATAATTGGTTGCCTTCCTGAAATATTCGTTTTCTGCCAACTTCTTGATAAACAATGCAGCTGGTCCTTGATTCAAGGCATGTCTCATTTCTTGGGGTTTAAGCGGTTCACCTGCTGTATTTACCCTTTGGAATATAATAAATTTGACTTCATTAGGTGTTGTCTTTCGAAGTGTATTCATCGTAATTTTAAGGGCATTGATCCTTCGTATCTCAGGACGTCCCAAATCATCATACCCCTTTCCCTCAAAAGTATGCAAGAACTGAAGGTTTTCCAACTTTAATGTCTTAAATATCACAAAGTCCTTGATAGCACACAATCTTTGCAAACCATCTATAACAGAAAGTTTCTGACTATATCTATCCTCGCTAAAATAAAAAGAAGGAAGGGGAAGCCCTAACAACACAGACTCGATCAAACGGCTTTTCTTTGTCGGGCTCCATATATCGCTAACTCGTTGGAAATCAGGAGTTAAGTCTATTTCATCATTTTTCAACTGATCTATCAACAATCCTAAATTTACGGTAGCGATATCTACATCGATACCATTGGGATCAAAAGGCTTGGTGATAGTTTCTTCTATAGAACCATCACCCAACAAGTTCTCCTGTTCAACTACATCATTGTCAGAAGCAACATCCTTTGCCTCAATCGGCATTGCCTTATTTTGGTATTCCATAACCTTCACATTTTTGTGCAAAAATATGAAAATATCTTGAAAACACCAAATTCTGTCTACGTTTTAACATTTAGAAAGATTCCTTCAATCAAGGATAGAAACATATCCCTTATACCATTCTGCAAACTTTCTCAGCCCGACCCTCAGCGAGGTATCTGGCTTATACCCAAAGTCACGCTCCAATGGTGTAGTGTCAGCATAGGTAACTGGAACATCGCCTGGCTGCATTGGTACCAACTCCTTATGCGCCTCGAAGTCGTAGTCTTCGGGGAGGACACTGGAACGGATTAGCTCCTCTTGCAGGATAGTAACGAAATCTAAAAGATTTTCGGGATGACTGTTGCCAATATTATATACTTTATATGGTGGAATAGGCAAGCCGTCCTCGCCTACTCGCTTCTCCGGGGCATGCTGCATCACTCTTACGATACCCTCTACAATATCATCTATGTAAGTGAAATCACGCTTACAATTACCATAATTGAAAATAAGCATCAGGATTCGTAATACTATAACGTACGCCTGCCTGAGCTGCAAGATTGACCACTACAGAAATCTTGTTTTTTGAGAAGATTTCCTCTACTGCTTCCTTGTTGGCAATGGAGTCATGAACGAATGTCCAATCCTTACCTAAAGCTTCTATCTCCTTCAATCGCTCATACTTGATGTTCACATCATAATAATCCGTAATGCTATCAATACCGATTACCTTGATGTTCTTAGCATCATTAAAAAGGCGCTTTACAAGATTACTGCCGATGAATCCGGCAGCACCTGTCACCAAGATGGTCTTACCATCTAGACTTAGATTATAATCTACCATATCTAGTCTCTTCTAAATATATCTCGTGTATATACCTTATCTTGTACATCATCCAAACAAGCATCATAACGGTTGGCGATGATGGCTTGGCTCTGTACCTTGAATGCTGCCATATCATTTACTACTTTACTTCCGAAGAAGGTGCTTCCATCTTCCAAAGTTGGCTCGTAGATGATTACCTCAGCACCCTTTGCCTTGATTCGCTTCATAATGCCTTGGATGGCAGACTGGCGGAAGTTATCGCTGTTACTCTTCATCGTCAGGCGATAAACTCCTATCACACAGTTGTGCTCCTTGCTTGCATCATAGCAACTATTCTCATTATAATAACCAGCCTTTCTGAGCACGGCATCTGCAATATAGTCTTTTCTTGTTCGGTTACTCTCAACAATTGCCTCTATCAGATTCTCCGGAACATCAGCATAGTTTGCCAGAAGCTGCTTGGTATCCTTTGGCAAGCAATAACCACCATAGCCAAAACTTGGATTGTTGTAATGGGTTCCGATACGTGGGTCAAGACCTATACCATCAATGATTGCCTTGGTATCCAAACCCTTGACTTCTGCGTATGTATCCAATTCATTGAAATAGCTTACTCTTAGGGCAAGATAGGTATTGGCGAAGAGCTTGACGGCTTCTGCTTCCTTCATGCCCATAAACAAACAAGGGATGCCCTTGTTTTCTAATGTTGAATGTTGAGTGTTAAGTGTTGAATTGCCTACGGACTGTGATGCGATAGCGCCTTCAACAAGAAGTTGAGAGAAGGTCTTGGCAGCTTCCTTCATCATCTCGACATTGGTTACAGTCTTGATTGCCTCGTTTTCTTCTGCGAACTCAGGGCGCTCGATAATCTTTGGATAGCCTACGATAATGCGGCTTGGATAGAGATTATCATAGAGTGCCTTGCTCTCTCGGAGAAACTCCGGGGAGAAAAGAAGATTGAATTGCTTCACTCCCTTCTTAGCATACTTCTGATATAGGCTTCGAGTGTAACCTACAGGGATGGTACTCTTGATTACCATCACTGCATCGGGATTCACCTCCAGGACCAAGTCGATAACTTCTTCTACATGAGTGGTATCGAAGAAGTTCTTCACTGGGTCGTAGTTTGTTGGTGCTGCAATGACTACGAAGTCTGCATCTTTATAAGCTGACTTTCCGTCCAAGGTTGCTGTGAGATGCAGAGGTTTCTCTGCCAGATATTTTTCGATATATTCATCCTGTATCGGTGATATATGATGATTCAGTTTATCTACTTTCTCGGGAATTACATCCACTGCTGTTACCTCATGATGTTGGGATAAAAGCGTAGCAATACTAAGTCCCACGTAACCGGTTCCGGCTACGGCAATTTTTAATTGATTAAAATTACGCATTGTTTTAAGTTCTTGAATAATAAGCATCCTGAGCCTCTTTCGGGACTTACTTCCCGAATGAGAACTACAGGATGCGTTGTGGGTGATTATGTAGCGCCCACACTACTAAGCTACTTCTCGTTATATATATTTTTTTGTTATT
>ULXQ01018755.1_pt1 | contig 19389 bp, 11 predicted proteins | sample 1961481 | NCBI WGS metagenome assembly ULXQ01 (sample SAMEA4835843, study PRJEB28245) | human gut metagenome | biome: gut microbiome; material: fecal sample | place: Denmark | collected 2008 | reverse complement strand
CCAGCCTCTGCTGTCCGTTTTGGCAGCCGTCCTGCGCCTCCCGTTGGTCGTCACTTGACGGGCCAAAAAGGCTTACAGGACGTCCCCTACGGATGCCGTTGCGCGGCAACATTTCATAATTGTATTACGACCGTGTGCTACTCGTCATAAATTCTGGCCATGCCCAGGATTCACGCGGGACGCCTTATCAGGACGTCCCCTACGAAATCGCATGCAGGCGATAAAAAAATTATGCGGCTGCAGCCGCATCTGTAGGGGCCGTCCCAAAGGGCGGCCCGCTGTGAACAGGTGGAAATTATGCCTCGTTCTTCCGAACGGTCGCCCCACGTGGTCGCCCCTACAGTTGTTGGGGACTGTCAATTCCCAGGAGTTGTGGCGGGCCGCCTGCGGTCCTGTGGACCGTAAAAAAATACAAGACCCCGATTGAGGCATTTTTACGAGCTGAGGGTTGCTCGAGGCGCTGTCGTTACTTTGAATTTGTCGCCGCGAAGCGGCATCTGAATCCAATGCGGCCTACGAACGGCGATTTGCAGCCTGTGGCCTGCGCTTTGAATATGTTATAATAAAAAGAACAGCATGAAGGGAGATACAACAATGGGTCAGATACAGGTTGAAAAGAATGTGGGCGGTATTGACGGGCTTTGTGTCATTACGCCGACGGTTCATGGCGATGGCCGTGGATATTTCATGGAAACATATAATCAGAAGGATATGGAAGAAGCGGGATTCCATATCAATTTTGTTCAGGATAATCAGAGCATGAGCACTAAAGGCGTACTTCGGGGACTTCATTTCCAGAAGCATTTCCCTCAATGCAAACTCGTCCGTGCCGTCCGCGGCAGTGTCTTTGATGTCGCTGTCGATTTGCGCCGTGAGTCCAAGACTTATGGCAAGTGGTATGGCGTCGAATTGACGGAAGAAAACAAGAAGCAGTTCCTCATTCCGGAAGGCTTTGCCCATGGCTTCCTAGTCCTCAGCGATGTCGCTGAATTTTGCTATAAAGTCAACGATTTCTGGCATCCCAATGATGAAGGCGGTATGGCTTGGAACGACCCGGAAATCGGCATCCAGTGGCCTCAGCTCGTGGGTGACTATCAGGGTTCGCCCAGTGCCGCCGGTTATCATCTCGAAGACGGGACCCCGTTGAATTTGAGCGATAAAGACCAGCAGTGGCTGGGCCTGAAGGATACGTTTTCTTTCTGATTGGTGGAAAGGCGGGGTGAGTTCCATGCAGAATATCATTGCTGTGATTTGGGATTTCGATAAGACTTTGATCGACGGGAACATGCAGGACCCGATTTTTGAGGAATATCATATCGATAAGGCCAAATTCTGGCAACATGTCAATGAATTGCCGGCGCGCTATGCCAAGGAAGGCGTCAAGGTCAATGCGGACACGATTTACTTGAATCAGTTCATCAAGGACGCACAGAATGGGATTTTCAAAGGCCTCAATAATGAAAAGCTGAAAACTTTTGGCCAGAAACAGAAGTATTATCACGGTGTCCCGGAAATCTTCAAGAATCTCCAGCGCGTCGTCGAAGAGAATCCTAAGTACCGCGAGTACAACATCAAGGTAGAGCATTACATCGTCAGTACCGGTATGTCGGCTATCATCAAAGGGTCGGCGGTCATGCCTTATGTCGAAGCTATCTGGGGCTGTGACCTCATTGAAGGGCTTGATGGAGAAAAGCATAAGATCATCGGCGAAGTGGGCTACACTATCGACAATACGACCAAGACGCGGGCGCTGTTTGAAATCAATAAGGGCGTGCCCCAGCATCCGGAAATCGACGTCAACGCCAAGATGTCCGATGCTCTGCGGCGCGTCGCTTTTCCCAATATGATTTATATTGCCGACGGGCCCAGTGATGTGCCGGCCTTTTCGGTGGTCAAGAAATTCGGCGGCTCGACCTTTGCCATTTACCCTAAAGGAAACAGCAAGGCCTTCCGACAAGTCGAACAATTGCGGGAAGATGGCCGCATCGATATGTATGCTGAAGCCGATTACCGCGAAGGCACGACGGCTTATATGTGGCTGACCCACAAAGTCGACGAAATCGCCGAACGCATCTACAAAACAGAAAAAGAAAGCCTGGAAGGAGCCGTCTCGGCTGCTCCCAGACATTTGGTGTGAGTTTAGTGGCTCGTGGCTAGTGGTTCGTGGCTCGTAGGAGCTCGTACAGTGCTAAGAGTAGTACCGAGTTCGTAGGGGTCGCACGTGGGCGACCCGTTAGGAATTTTTGCTTTATAGTTTGTAGTACAGAGTCTGTAGTTTGCAGAAGATGACTTTTAAATTTAACACCATCTACTAACCACTAACTGCTAGCCACTAACCACTTAAAAGGGCTTGTCGCATGTGCGACAAGCCCTTTTTTCATCTCCGCGGTGGTGGCCGGTGGCCATGGTGCGGCGGGGGTGGACGGTGCCAGCCCCAATCACGGTAAAAAGGGCCGCCCCAGTTCCAATAGGTGTCCATATACAGTTGGGTCAGGTAGGCGTTATAGGCCATGCGTTCCAAATCGGCCTGGGTGACGACGGAGATGCGGCGCGATGCCGTTTCTTTGATGTCGCCGACGGTGACGTCCGCCAAGATGTCGACTTGGCCTGTCTTTACGGGGATGATCGTGTTGTCTTCTCCGATTTTGGCGACCGATTCATTGAGGCTTTTAGCTGTTAGGTCATAAGGGACATTGCCGGGCGTCTGTAAGGCGACGAGGCCTTTGCTGCCCAAGGCCAGATAGCGCGGGTAGATAATGATGCGACTCTTTTTCATCATTTTTTCGGCGCTGCCATAGATCAAGCCTTCATGGGGAGCGTCCATGCGCCAGACGGAACTCTTGTCTTTGGCGACCAGGTAGTCCCCGATTTGTTCCGTCGTCTTTTCGTCATATGCCCGGACGCGGCGGAAATACTTGTCCGTCAGGTCTTTGTCGACGCGGAAATAATAGGGCCTGTCCTTGGCGTCCAAGCTGGTCCGATGGGAGTCGATGGTCTGGAGCAGCGTCGTCACGTCTTTATAGGTCGACCCTTTGGTCAGGTAGTATTTGTCGATGATCTTGCCCGTATGGCCGGCCAAAGGGTCCGTCGGTACACTGGCCTTGGCTGTATCAGCCGGATTAGCGGCCTGGACCTGTGCGGCTGGCTCGGCTGGACCCGTTTTGGCAGCTTCGTCGGCAGCCAGTCCGGACAAGGTCGTGCAGGTGCAGAACAAGGCGGCCAGGATAGCCTGTTTCCAAATTTTCACGATAACACCTCCTTCTTCATTTTACTATAGCGTGTCGCCGAGGCAGCCGTCAATATACCGTGAAAAATTGCACGAGAAATGGACAGACCTGTCTTATTTTACAAACGTATAACGGGTTTATTGAAAAATACTTATCAGAGGCATATAATAAATAGTATATACAATTTGCATATAAAAATGCCATATTTTGTCACTATTATACGAATATATTTGATGAAATAGACTGAATTGCTTGAACTCATTGTGACATCATAAGGCGTGCAGGAGGTTTTATCATGAACAAGACGTATAAAGTCATTTACAACCGGACGCGATGCATGTATCAAGTCGTATCCGAACTTGCCAAAGGCCGTACCAAATCAGAAACCCCAGAAATGCTGAAAACCGTTTTCAGCAAATACGGGAGCCTGGCCCGAGGCATCGTGATGACCGTCTTGTCCATGAGCCTGGCTATGCCTGTGGGGGCGGCCGTGCAGGCGGCGGATACGACTGGTACAAGCGGGGCAACGACGACTACTAGCGATACGACGAAATCAGATTCGACAGATACAGCGACAACGGCTGCTGATACGAATTTAAGCAATTTGACTGATACGGGGAAAGGCGTTATTACTACTGAAGCCACTGCCATTGTCAATGCAGCTATAAACAGTAAGGTTGGTAGCTTAGACGCGAATGGCAATTATATCCAGAAGGACGCGTCTATATCTTCCAATCTCTCGACATTGGACACCCAGGTGAATACCAATGCAACGAATATCAGCACGAACACTGCAGATATCAATAGACTGAAGAGCCTCTCTAATATCTCGTCAGATGCTGAGACTGTCATTAAGAAGCAGGCCAAGCAAGCAGTGAAGGTGGCTGCTACTGGTAATGCCACTGTTACTACTACTGGGTCAGTAGATGATGGCAGTATCCTGACCTATACTATTAATGTGTCTAATAATGGTGCTATTGCCAGCGGTGATACCAACCTGGTATCTGGCGGCACCCTGTATACGGAACTGCGTCCGGCTTCTACAGGAACGTACTACTATATCAGTAATACAAATACAACAGCGGCCAATTTGATTGCTTTAGATACGAACTTAAAAAATGTCATTGATGCTATCGGGCTGGATGCAGATGATACGACGACTAGTTACACCTCGAAATTAAACAAGTATTTCAAGGTCAATCCAGAAGTAACCAATTCGTCTGATGGTAAGACAAAGACCTACGCCCCTGATGCTGCTGCTAACGGCACCAACTCCGTGGCCATCGGCCCAAGCACTCAGGCCGGCGAAAAGACGACCGACACGACGACGTCGACCACGACCGTCACCGGCGGCACCAGCAGCACGGCCATCGGCGACAGCGCCAAGGCCAACGGTGATCAGTCCGTAGCCCTTGGCTACAATTCCCAGGTGCTCAATACAACAGATCAGTCGGGTAAGACGACTGCGACTATTTCCAGCAGTACTGCCATCGGCAGTGGTGCTAAAGTTAATGGCGCGACGGATGCAACGGCTATCGGTACGAGCGCGCAGGTTAACGAAACGGCAACGGGCGGCATTGCCTTCGGTAAGAATGCTGTGACCGGTGAAGATAAGGGAACTGTAACAGTTGGCGATGTGATGGCAAATGTCGCCGCAGTCGGCGGCGAGAATAGTGTCGCTCTTGGCACATCCGCCAAGGCCAGCGGCAATACAGCACTGGCTCTGGGTAATAGAGCACAGGTCAACAACTACACCACCCAGTCCGGCACGACCGTGACCAAGACGGTAAATTCCGGCAGCACGGCTATTGGCAGCGGCGCTGTCGTTACCGGCGCCAACGATGCTGTGGCTTTCGGGAGTGGTGCAAAAATCGAAGGTACGGGAACCAATGCTGACGATTCCCTGGCCATCGGTAAGAGTGCTTCTGTAGCGACGGCCAAAGATGCTATGGCATTAGGCACTAGTGCAGCTGTAGCCAGCGGCGCCAACAATGCTGTTGCTATTGGCAATATGGCCAAGGCCAATACATCCAATACAACTGCCATCGGATATAACGTCAATGCCACCGGCGCAGGAGCGATAGCCATTGGTGAAAATACGGCTACCTCTACAGAAGGCGGCATCAGTATCGGCAGTGGTACCAGCGTTTCTGGTAAGTCCATTGTCATCGGTTATACGACAGATACCAGTGGAAATACGGTGCAAACTGAGTCTCAAAATTACGATGCCGTCGCCATTGGCAACGGGGCCCAAGCCAATGCCAATGACTCCATTTCCATCGGCCATCAGGCTGGCAAGGATACTGCTGAGGGGCGTGCCAGCGGCTATGGTTCCCTCATCGCTATTGGTACCAATGCGGGCAACAATGTCAAGGGCATGCAGAACGTCGCCTTGGGCAGCGGCGCTGGCAGCAATGTAAAGAGCAGCTACAACGTGGCCATCGGTTCCAATGCTGGTGCTGGCATCAACTATGCAGCAGATAAGGATTCCAATCCTCAGAACGGCTATAACGTTTCCATCGGCTATGAAGCAAATTATCAGAGTGCTAACGCGAATGCCAAAAACATTGCCGAGTCCATCGCCATTGGCCATAGTGCAAATGCTGTATCCAATGCCACTGCAATGGGGTATCAGACTACTGCTTCTGGCGATAAGTCCATGGCCTTTGGCTATAATGCTACTGCTGCTGATACGGACAGCATTGCTTTTGGCGACAATGCTAGTGCTGGAGGCGGCAATATCGCTATTGGTCATGGCTCGCAAGCTCCAGCCGTTACATCGTATTCCAGCAGCTATCTGACCAATAACACGACGCTCAATGGCTACATCTCTTTGGGCGGTAAGACAACCGCAACATCAAATGATCGCATCCTGCGGCGCATCACCAATGTGGCAGATGGCTCAGATGATCAGGATGCTGTTACGGTAGCACAATTGAAAGCAGCTTATACGAATTTGGAAGGAACTATCAAGACAACCGATACGAAAATCAGTGATACCTATACGCAGGAAACGATTGATACAAAAATCAAGAATGTGGAAAGTAAGATTACAGCTTCCAAGACCAAGTATTTCTCTATTAACACATCCAGTGATACATTGACGGCCAATGCAGACAGTGACGGTGCCAGCACAAGCGGCGCTGCAGATGCCATGGCCATTGGTCCGAATGCTTCGGCCAGCAGTTCTAAAGCCGTAGCTATCGGCAATAACGTTTCTGCTAGCGGCAAGGGAAGCATTGCCCTCGGTACAGCGGATAATCCAGCTACGACGGGAACAGTTGATGTTGGGAAGAATACCAGTGCCAACCCCCATGTGACATCGGCAGAAGGCGCCAATAGTGTGGCCATCGGAACCTCTGCTATCGCCCAGACCGATAATTCTGTGGCTTTAGGTACTCGCGCATCTATTTATACATCAGATGTGACGGATAAGAATACTGGGACAACAACGAAGGTCGGCCAGCAGTCCATTGCCATTGGGTATCAGGCTGAAACAAGAAACAGCAATGCTACCTCCATCGGCAGTGATGCGAAAGCCTACAGCAATGGTTCCATCGCTATTGGCCACGGTGCCTATGCCCAGGGAGCCGATTCCGTGGTTATCGGTACATCCAGCAGGGCCAATGGGGCATCTTCCGGCATTGTGGGGAAGAGCAATGCCATCAATGGCAGCAATACCTATGCTGTAGGCAGCGAAAACAAAGTCAATGGCAACTGGGGAGCCGTCACCTACAGCGGTCTTTATGGCAGCAAGAATATCGTAAATCCTGTATCTGATACGTCGGGCAATACGAAACACGGGATGGACAGCCTTTCCATCACCGGCAACAGCAACATCATCAGCCAGGGGTCCTATTCTGATACGGTGCAGAACATTTCCATCCTGGGCAACAGCAACAGCGTCACCGGTGCCAATACCGATGAGGCCAATGCAGGGACTACGGCTAATATCACCGTTATCGGTGGCAGTAATACCGTGACTGGCCGTGACGGGTCAGGTTCTGACGATATGGGCAAAACCTGGAACCAGCTGACCCGGACGACGGTCATTGGCTATGGCAATACAGTCAATCAGGCAACGGCCACCACTTCCCTGGCGGATACCCAGATCCTGGGCAATGATGTGACGGCGACACTGGGGAATTCCGTCTATCTGGGAACTGGCTCGGCAGCGAAAAATGCCAATGTAGCTGATGTTGCCACCTTGACCGATGCAGAACAGGCAGCCATGGATGCCCTCAACACGACGGGCATGACGGATACGGAAAAAGCGACGGCCTAGGCCGAAGCCAAAGAGAAGGCACGCTATGTCACCAATCTGGCAGCTATGAAAAAGAACGGTACTACGGCAGGTTTGCAGACTCTCAATACTGATACTACCTATGACGATGGCACCAGCTACACCTATGCTGGCAGCAGTCCTGCTGGCGTAATCACCGTAGGTTCCGTGGGTTCCGAACGCCGGATCCAGAACGTGGCCGCCGGCATGGTGAGCGCCACCAGCACCGACGCGGTGAACGGGTCCCAGCTTTATGCCCTCACCCGGCAGCTTCGCTTTGGCGGCGACAATTCCAGCTTCGGTACCACTACGGCTGATGACAAGGAAGTAGTGGCCCGGGGATCCAATGAAACCCTGAGCATCATCGGTGGTGCAGATTCCACCAAACTCACAGACAACAACATCGGGGTCATGGCCGACAGCACCAACAATACCCTGACAGTGAAACTCAGCAAGAATGTAAATCTCGGGAATGACGGCAGTGTTGTTACGGGAAATACGACTCTCGATAATACTGGCCTTACGATTGCCAATGGACCGAAATTCACCAGCAGCGGTATCGATGTGGCCAGCAAGAAAATCACCAGCGTAAAAGCTGGCGAAGATGATACCGATGCAGCCAACGTGGGACAGGTGAAAGCTGCTGCTGCTGAAGCAACGACAGAAGTGAAAGCTGGGACCAATGCATCCCTGGGAACATTGGAAACCAGTGCAGCCGATAAACACAAGATTTATACGGTGAATGTGGATAACCTGGCAGTGAAAGCAGCAAATGGTAATGCTTCTGTTGCACTGGCCAATGGCATCAACTTCAAGAACGGTACCAACACTATCAGTGCTGTCGATGCCAGTGGCAATGTCACCATCGATACCAAGAACCTGATGCTCGAAGCCAATGGCACCAATAAGGCATCTATCAGCATGGATGGCGGCATCAACTTTAAGAATGGTACGAATACCACAGCGACCGTCGATACGAATGGCACAGTGACCATCAGTGCTACCCACAACAAATTGGATTCTGCGTCCTATACGGCGTCTAAGCCGTCTGATTCCAGCAACAAGACGACGCTCAAGCTGAAGGATATGGACGGCAACGAAACCACGCTGAACCTGACCGATACCTATACCACCGTTTCCAAGAATACGGATCATACCATTACCTTCAAGCGCAACGATGGAAGCAATCCTGTCAGCATCTCTCTGGATGACCTCAATGGTGCCAGCAAAGAAGCACTGAAAACGGTTGCGGCCAAAGCAACCACGACGGTCATTAAGGGCAACAATGTTGATAGTGTAGATGATACGACTTCTGCTGATGGACACCACATTTACAAAGTCAACGTCAGCAACCTGGGCGTCAAAGTGGCCGATGGCCAGAAGAAGAGCGTTGCGCTCAGCGATGGCCTTGTCTTTGGCAATGGCACGAACACTACCGCTTCTGTTGGTGATAATGGGGCCATTACCTTCAATGTGTCCAATGATGCCATCAAGACCCAGGCCAAGGATGCAATAGACGTGGTGAAAGGAAACGATAATGTTTCTGTTGATACTGTGACCAGTGCTGATAGGACGAAGAAAACATTCAAAATCAGCGCTACCCATAACACCTTGAAATCTGCTACGTTGACAAAAGGTGCCAATGATGTGTCCACGCTGACCATCACCGGCAATGATGGGGATACTGCGTCTGTTGATATCAAGAACACGCATCTTACGGTCACGAAAGACTCCGAAGCCAATACTGTCACGTTCACCAGCAACGACGGCACCACTCCGGCAACGACTCTGAGCCTCAGTGACTTCGGGGCGGCCAGTACCACTGATATGACTGCAGCCGCTGCTAAAGCGACTACGGAAGTGAGAGCTGAAACCAATGCAACCCTGGGGACGGTGGAGACGGATCAGACTGACCAGCACAAGATTTACACGGTGAATGTGGACAACTTGGGCTTGAAACAGAATGGAACAACCGTAGGAACCGGCACGGGAGTATCCCTGAAGAATGGCCTGAATTTTACTGACGGTACTAATACTACAGCCAGTGTGGCGGAAAATGGTACCATTTCTTACAGTGTTTCCAACGATGCCATCAAGGCCCAGGCTAAAGACGCAGTGGTGGTGAAGGCTGGAGATAACGTTTCCATTGATACGCCTACCGATGCAAACAATGTGAAGACCTACACGGTCAAAGTTAATGATTTGAAACTACAGGCCAATGGGGAAGACAAAGGCATCCGGAAGCTGGCTGAAGGTATCAATTTTGCCAATGGCAAGAATACTACAGCCACGGTTGAAGATGGGAAAGTCATTTACAGTTTAAATGATACCCTGACGGATTTGACCAGTGTGACAGTGAAAGATACTGCAGGCAATCAGACCCTGGTTTCCGGAAGCGGTGTAACCATTACTCCGGTCACGGCAGGGGCACAGTCCATCTCTTTGACGACTAACGGCCTCAGTATGGGCGGACAGCAGATTACGAATGTAGCCAGCGGCGGTGAAACAGAGAGTAATGCGGCCAACATTGGCGATGTCAAGCGCCTTGTGCAGGCTTCTGCTTCCGGCACCACCGAAACCGGCTTCAACGTCAAAGGCGATGATGCAACAGCTCAGAAGGTAAAACTGGGCAAGCAGCTCAATGTGATTGGCGGCACCAATAAGGCCGAAGAGCTGTCGGACAATAACATTGGTGTTGTGACTACAGCTGATGCTGAAGGCAATGCTACTCTGACAGTGAAACTGAACAAGAATATCAACCTTGACTCTGTGAAGGCTGGTAATACAACCTTGGATACCAACGGTGTTTCCAATGGCAAGATGAGTCTCACTGGTACTGGCATGACGATTACCGACACAGCTGCCAGCAAGCAGATTTCTGTCACCACCAACGGGGTCTCCATGGGCAGCCAGCGCATCCAGAATGTGGCCAATGCTGAGGTTGATACCGATGCTGCTACCCTGGGACAGGTGAAGAATGCCCGGACAGTTGTGGCTGGCGGGAGCAATGTGGCTGGTGTGGATTCATCGGAAGACAAGACTACACATCAGATGACCTACACGGTGAACGTGGACAATCTGTCGGTGAAGGCCAACAAGGAAGCGGCGAAATCCGTGACGCTGAAAAACGGCCTGACCTTCAACAACGGCACCAACACCACCGCATCTGTAGGCGACAAGGGAGAAGTGAAGTACGATCTGAACTCCACCCTGACCGGTTTGACCAGTGTCACCGCTGGCAACAGCACATTGGATACCAATGGCCTGACCATCAAAGATGGCGTAGCAACTAAGGTGGAAATTACCAGCGACAACGTCACCATGGGCGGCAATATTATTCATAATGTGGGTAACGGCGTTGATCCTACCGACGCCGTGAACAAGGGCCAGCTGGATGTCCTCCAGAACCAGGTCACTGGCGGCTGGAACCTTGCCGGAAAGAATTCGGATGGGAATGATGTGACAGCCAAGATTGGCGCCGGCAAGACCGTGACCTATGAAAACGGCAACTACACCAAGGCTGTGGTCACGAAAGATGACAGCAACAATGCCACGGTGAAGGTGGATGTGACTACGGGCACCTTTGGTTCCGGCACTGGCGATAAGGCTGGGACGGTTACGTCCACGGCTGATGGTCTGGCAACGACAGGGGATGTGGCCAACGCAATCAACAGCGCTTCCATCAATGTGGTGGCCGACAATACGCCGGACAACAAGACTTCCGTCAAGGCCGGGGAAACTATCCATTTTGCCAAGGATGACAACCTGACTTTGATCCAGAATGGTACTACCTTTACCTATGGACTGAATCCAGAAATCAGTATTTCCCAAGTCACCACGTCCGATGCGACGAATGGGTCCACGGTTCAGGATGCGAAGGGTATTACGACCACTGACGCCGCAGGCAATACCTATATCTAGAATGGGCAGGGGATCACCCTGACACCGTCTGACAAGACCAAGTCTCCTGTGAAACTGACTAATACTGGCCTGAATAATGGCGGCAATAAGATTATCGGAGTTGGAAAAGGTACAGATGATACCGATGCGGTCAATGTGGCCCAGCTGAAAGAAGTCAATGACAAGGTGGGCAGCGGCTGGCAACTTGCCGGTAATGACGGACAGAAGGTTGCGGATATCGGTGCTGGCAAGAAGGTGTCCTTCAAGACGGACAGCCGGTATCTGACTGCCAATACGGAATCTGCAGGAACTGATGCAGCAAATGTAACCTATGGACTGAAAACCAAGACACTGACGGCTGCGGATGGCAAAGTATCTGCCGTTGATACGGCAGAGGATGGTCTGGCTACCGCCAAGAACGTGGCGGAAACCATCAATCAGACTTACTGGACCGCGGCTTCCGGAAAATCCGGCAGCGGCAGCCGGACGGATGAAACGGCCAACCCTGTGGACAAACAGATTTCGGCCGGAGATACGGTAACCTTCAATGCCGGGAACAACCTGTCCCTGGTCCAGAACGGAGCTTCCTTCACCTATGGGCTCCAGGCGGATCTGACTGGTATGAATACTATTACCTTTACCCCGAAAAATGACGCTGACGGACATCCTATCAGTCTGGTCATCGGCAAGCAGAAAGACGGGGTAAGCAACGATGAAGGGTACTACATCACCGGTCTGGACAATACATCCTGGAACCAATCCAATTATGTGAAGAACCGGGCGGCTACGGAAGCACAGCTGGCTGATGCTATTAAACAGGTTACTCTGGCTTCTCAGTCCGGCGGATTTAAACTGTCGGACGATAACAATAAAGAAGTTTCCCAGGTACTGGTCCAGGCTATCGGAGTTGTAGGGGACAGCAATATTACCACTACTGCGGAAACGACGACTACGGATACCAATGGGCATATCAAAGTCAGCCTGAACAAGACGCTGAACCTGACGGACCAGGGCTCCGTGACCATTGGTTCCAGCCAGGTTTCGGATGGCAGCATTGTACTTAATAATACGGATGCCACTAAGAAGATTACTCTGAACAGCAAAGAAGGTACAGCTTCTATTGGTGGTGTGACAGTAAATGGTGCGGCAAAGACGGTCAGCGGACTTTCCAATGCAGAATGGAATGTGAAAACAGCGGCAGATGATGGATACAAGGGTTCCAACAAGGCGGCTACTGAAAGCCAGCTGCAGACGGTCTACAACCAGGCCACCAAGACTGCTTCTGAAAATGAATTGCATACACTGGCGAAAGAAGGCGGTTATACCGTCGATGACAATCATCAGGTATCCATGGATGTGGTCAATGGCAAGGGAGAAACGAAGGACAGCATAGTCATCAAAGACCTGGCCAAAGCCAGCGAAGTGGGGACTGTGAGCAACATTGCCAAGGACCTCCAAAACAAGAATGGAGATACGACTAAACCCACTTCCGTTGTGGAAGCCATCAATAACCTGAATGACAAGGTGGGCGATAAAAACTATTTGAATGTGAAGGGCGAGGAAATCGCCAATGGCGACAGTGCCACAACTGCCATCGGCAAGCTGAACAACCGGATGAATGATATTTACCAGACGGCCGGTCAGCATACCACCGTTTCCAATTCGGACAAGAATCTAGTCATCAAGCCCACTACTGATAATAAAGGGAAAACCAATTATGAAATCAACCTGTCCAAACAGGTTACCCTCGGGGATGTGAAATTTGATGGAGAGAAAGGTTCTATCGAAGCCAAATCTGTGAAGGCCGATTCCTTTACTTCCGGGTCCACCGTGGTCAACAACGACGGTGTCCAGGTTGGCAAGGGAACGGCTTTGACCAGTGATTCACTCAAGGTCGGAGGTAATACGTATGTCGACAACAAAGGCCTTAATGCCAATGGCAATGCCATCCGCAACGTTGGAGATGGTAAAGACAATGGTGATGCGGTGAATATGAAACAACTCAATGAGGTTAAATCCGATTATAAGGCGGCGGATACCGAACTGGCTAAGGCTATTCAGCAGACCGACGCCGGTCTGAATGAAGTGGGCCGGGCTGTCAACAAGCTGGGCAACCGCTTGAACCGTGTCGGGGCCGGGGCAGCTGCATTGGCCGCTCTCCATCCGGGGACCTATGATCCCAATGATAAGTGGGATTTCTCGGCCGGTATCGGTCATTATCATGACGCCAATGCCGTGGCTATCGGGGCTTATTATCATCCCAATGATACGACGATTCTGTCTATTGGCGGCAGTATGGGTGGCGGTGAAAATATGGTCAACGCCGGCATCACCTGGAAGATGGGACGCAGCGGTCATGAACAACGGGCAGCTCAGCCTGTGGTTACGCATCCGGTCCAGGCGGCTCCTGCCGTGCAGCAGGCCGCTCCGGTCCGTCCGGCGCCTGTTACTACTCCGGCACCCGTTGTCACTTCGGCTCCTGTCACTACGCCAGTTCCGGTGAAAGCGGTCGTTCCGGCAATGCCGGCTCCGGCTGTGACGACAACGGCTATGACAGCCGCTCCGTCTGGCGATACGGCAGCCTTGACTCAGATTTTGGCACGGCAGACGGCTATCTTGGAAAAACTGGCTCAGAACCAGTCCCAGGCTGCCCGTCCGGCAGCGGCTCACGGCGACGATATTTTCCCCGATGTGCCTGACAATCACTGGGCCTATGCTTATGTGGCCAAGTTGGAAAAAGCCGGCGCGCTCAAGGGATTCAAGCGTCCGGCTGTGTTGAAGAGTCCTATGATGACGCGTGATGATTTCGCGTCGGTATTGTACACGGCCATGGCCAACGGGGCCACGACCAATCCGGCCTTGAATGGCGACGATAGCCTGAACCGGCTGGCCCAGGAATTCAAAGCGGAATTAAAAGATGTCAAGCCGTAAGGCTATTCGCCTAAGGCGTAGAGTATGTCTGCGGCGACGGCATTGAGGTTGTATCGGCTGGTGTAGCACACGAGGGTTCCTTGGGACGCGGCCTGCTGGCAGGCTTTGCGGACCAGGGCGTGGCCCGTGTGGTTGGTGTTGATGATGAGCACGTCGGCGCCTTGCAGTTTTTGGACGTCGAAGTGCTTGTTTTCTAAAATCATCCAATGGGGGAAGTGCGTGCGGACTTTGTCATGCCACAGGGCGCTGCCTCCGGCCAGACAGACGCGGAAGCCTTCCAGGGCCTTTTCCAGGCGCGACGTATAGTCGTCGGGCAGGGGAAAGGCCCTTTTTTCGACATCTTCCTGGGGACAGCGCGTTTCCCATTCGCGCAGGGACTGTTCCAGCGTCTGGACGTAGCCGTCGTAATTTTCCTGCAAGGTCTGATAATAGGCCTGGGTCTGGGCCAGTTCGTCGCGGAGACGGGCGGCATCGTCGTCGGCGACGGGCAGCGTGTCGTCGTAGACCAGGCGGATGACACCCAAGGCCAGTGCGATTTGGCCGGCCGTATCCAGAATGCCTGCCAAGGTCAACGCTTCTGCCGTATTCGACGGCATACGGGGCTGAGTCACTGCCATGAGTCCCCGGACTTTGTGGCCTTCGATGGCCGTCGGCCGCGGGAATTGTTCTATCGTAATCGTAGCGACTTTCACCGTGCCTGCTGAATCGGTCCGGCTCAGGTCGTAAACGGATTTGCGCGGCGTGAAGGATTGCTGCGTCAGGCGGCACGTGCCATCCATGCAGCCCGTCTTGTCCGGGAATTCGATGTACCCGTCTTTTTGCAGTTTGTCCCATAATCGCGCTGTCGGAACGGGCCGCCCTGCCAGGCAGAGCATTTCGCCATATGGCAAGAAACATTCATTGCCGCGGCACGACAGTCCTGTTATTTCATTGATATACATAAGCTGTGTGATTTTCATAATATGATTTCTCCTCGCGTCCATAGAATATGTTTCTATTATAAGGCAGGCCTTGGGGCTTGAATAGGGGTGGAAACATCTTGTTATGAAGGGAAATTCACTCCATTTATAGTTCTATGAAGAAAAAGCACAAAAATTTTTGTGTCAAGGAGAAAAAATTATGATAGAATAAGGGGGTACATATGCAGAGTATACTAATAGAGGAGGTGCGCCGATAATGATGAAGCGGAATATCGTTCTCGTCGGCATGATGGGGAGCGGCAAGAGTCATATTGGCCGCAAGCTGGCTCAGCGCCTCGGCTGGCAATTCGTCGATACGGACCGGCGCATTGAACGGGCTGTGGGCATGACCATTGCCGAGTTCTTTGCGAGCTCCGGAGAAAAAGTTTTTCGCGAACGAGAAATCAACGTCCTGCAGCAAGTCAGCCGCTATCACGAAGCTGTCATTTCCTTTGGCGGCAATTTTCCCATGAATGTCGGTACTTATCGAATCCTGCATCGCCATGGGTTTATCGTCGCCTTATTGTCTGAACCGTTCCGTGTGGAAGAACGGGTCAGCCGTCATATAGGCAAGCGGCCGACTGTCGATTATGAGAATCTTCATGATTTCGTCCATACGATGATGAAACAGTGGGAAGAGGTCTATCCGTACTGCGACTGCGTCATTGATACGACGCGCGGGGGAGCATCACAGATCGTCGAATCCATTGTCCATAAAATCAACGAAAGGCATGTGCAATTCATTGCCCGGGAAAAGAAGGAGAAGGATGTAAAATGATCAACAAAATCGGAGTATTGACCAGCGGCGGCGACGCTCCTGGCATGAATGCGGCTATCCGCGGGGTTACGCGGTATGCCATCCAGAAAGGCCTTACTGTCGAAGGCATCATTCGCGGCTATGAAGGGCTGTTGAGTCATGAAACGCGCCCTTTAGGTCGTCGTGATGTCGGCGCTATCATCCATCGCGGCGGTACGATGCTGCGGACAGCTCGCTGCTTGGAATTCAAAGAAAAAGAAACGCAGAAAAAAGCAGCTGCCTACCTGCGTGAACTGGAAATAGATGCCCTCGTCGTCGTCGGTGGCGACGGCTCCATGCGCGGTGCCCAGGCTTTGAGCCGCTGGGGCATCCCGACGATTACCATTCCCGGCACCATCGACAACGATATGATGGGGACGCAGTATACCCTGGGGTTCGATACGGCTGTCAATACGGTCCTGGAATCGGTCAATAAGATTCGCGACACGGCGTTCTCCCATGACCGCGTCGCCGTCATCGAAGTCATGGGCCGCGAAGCCGGTTTCATCGCCCTCAATGCCGGCATGGCTTCCGGTGCCGAAGCGGTCCTGGTCCCGGAACATCCCGTCGATCTGGCTGCGCTTTGCCGTCACCTGGAAGAATCGCACCGCATGAAGAAATTGAGCAGCATCGTCATCGTCGCCGAAGGTGCTGCCAAAGGGGCTGATGTCGTCGACTACATCAAAGAACACACCTACCTTTCGCCGAACTTGACCGTCCTCGGCTATGTCCAGCGCGGCGGCGCTCCGTCGGCTTATGACGCCATCATGGCCGGCCGTTTTGCCCAGAAAGCCGTCGACAGCCTGCTGGCTGGCACGTACAACTGTGTCGTCGGCCTCATCGATAACCGCGTCGTAGCGACGCCGTATTCGGAAGCCGAAGCCCTGCGCTATCCCATCGACGAAAATCTGTTGAGCCTCGTCCATCTCTTGGGGAGATAAGGCGCCTGCGGCGCCGTTTGGCGTGCAACGTGATTCGTTTGCCGTGGCTGTGCATAAAGGAAATGCTCCTTTTGCACAGCCTCTTTTTTTGCGAAAGTTCTCACAAATACAGGTTTGGGACACCCACAGGATTCGCGCGGGCCTCCGCTTATGGAGGCCCCTACACCGCGGCCTGCGGCCAGCCGACTGCGTTTGTTTATTACGGCAAACGAACCACGACCCATGGCAAACGACGTGAAAAAGGGGTTATGCATGACGACGGCAGCCTTCGTGCGATAATCCCCTTCAATGCGTTGACATCTTATAAATATGCACGTATAATAGAGTAGCGTATATATTATCATATGTTATAGAGTGTCATTTAGAGGAGTGTTATCATGTCGTTTGATTTTAGTCTGATCTGGAACTCATTGCCCCTGCTGTTAGCCGGTGCCGGTGTTACCATTGAAATCACGGCGATTGCTGTCGGCCTGGGTTTCATTTTCGGCCTGATTACCAGTGTCTGCCGTCTGTCAGGCGTCAAGGTCCTGCAGGTCATTGCCGTCTGCTACGTCAATATTATCCGTGGTACGCCTATGCTGGTCCAGATTTTCCTGATTTATTTTGCCCTGCCCATGGTTATCGGTGAACGTATCAATCCTTTCGTCGCTGCCGTCGCTGCCTGCTCAATCAATAGTGGGGCTTATGTTTCGGAAATTTTCCGCGCTGGGATCCAGTCTGTCGATAAAGGCCAGATGGAAGCCGGCCGGTCCCTGGGCTTATCGTGGATGCAGACCATGCGCTACGTCATATTGCCCCAGGCTTTCAAACACGTCATCCCGCCGTTAGGCAACGAATTTATTTCCATGACCAAGGAAACGTCCCTGGTTTCGGTCATCGGCTTTGAAGAATTGACCCGCCGCGGCCAGCTCATCATCGCCAAGACCTATGGTTCTTTTGAAATCTGGCTTACGGTTGCTGCCATTTACCTGGTCATGACCTTGACCATTGCCCGTCTTGTAAGCTATTTGGAACGGAGGTTCGCAACGGATGATAGAAATTAAAGGTTTGAAAAAAAGTTTTGGCAAGCACGACGTCCTCAAGGGCATCGACTTGACCATTCAGGATAAAGAAGTCGTCGTCATCATCGGCCCGTCCGGTTCTGGTAAGAGTACGATCCTGCGCTGCATCAATTATCTGGAACAGCCGACGGCTGGGGAAATCATCGTCGACGGCATCAGCATGAGCGATGCCAAGAGCATAAACAATATCCGCAAGGAAGTCGGTATGGTCTTCCAGCGCTTCAATCTCTTCCCGCACATGACGGTCTTGCAGAACATCATTTTGTCGCCTATGAAGACCCGTGGTGAAAGCAAGGAAGAAGCGACGAAGACGGCTATCCAGCTGTTGGAAAAAGTCGGCCTGGCCGATAAGAAAGATGCCTATCCGGAAACCTTGTCCGGCGGCCAGCAGCAGCGTGTGGCCATTGCCCGCGCCTTGGCCATGAAGCCGAAATTCATGCTCTTTGACGAACCGACGTCGGCCCTGGACCCGGAAATGGTCCGCGAAGTATTGGACGTCATCAAGGATTTGGCCAAAGACGGCATGTCCATGGCTATCGTTACCCATGAAATGGGCTTTGCCCGGGAAGTCGCCGACCGCGTCCTGTTCATCGATGAAGGGAAAATCCTCGAACAGGGCAAACCGGACGACATCTTCTTCCATCCGAAAGAAGAACGGACGAAACTCTTCCTGTCGAAAATCCTGTAAAAAGCGTAAAAAAAAGCTGTCGCATAAGCGGCAGCTTTTTTTGTGGTTCGTTTGGCGTGATTCGTTTGCCGAAAATTCGTAGAAATGCAGGCTGAGGCTGTGCACAGGATTCGCTCGGGCGCCCCTACACCGAAAGGGTGTCTGCACAATCTCCAGCAATCCACGGTCTACGACTCACGACTCACGAACCACGGCCCACGGCCCACGGCCCGCAGGGCCTTATCCCCGGGCCGCCCGGAATGCTGTTTCCGCGGCTTTGACGGTGCGTGCGATATCCTCATCGCTGTGGGCGCCGGAGACGAAGTTCGTTTCAAATTGAGACGGTGCCAGGTAGATGCCTTGTTCCAGCATGGACAGGAAGTAGCGGCGGAAGGCGTCCTGGTCGCTGGCTTCGGACGTGGCGTAGTTGGTGACCGGGACGGCGCTGAAGAAGACGCTGAACATGGTGCCGGCCCGATGGACCTGGACGGCAGCACCGGCCTGGGCAGCGGCGTCTTTGAGGCCGTCTGTCAGGATTTTCGTTTTGGCACAGGCTTTTTCAATGTAATCCGGGTCTTCTGTGATGAGGCGCAGCGTTTCCAGTCCGGCTGCCATGGCCAGGGGG
>ULXQ01034212.1_pt1 | contig 19901 bp, 17 predicted proteins | sample 1961481 | NCBI WGS metagenome assembly ULXQ01 (sample SAMEA4835843, study PRJEB28245) | human gut metagenome | biome: gut microbiome; material: fecal sample | place: Denmark | collected 2008 | reverse complement strand
TCATGCGCTATAGTGGTACCGATTCGCCGATACTGTCAGATGATATCTTCGCACTGCCGTTTGATTTCACAGATTCCCTGGGCTATTTCCTTGTCAGTAGTGGTATTCTTCACGGAAGAAAATACGCGGTTCAGCTTTTCACCGCATCCGATCAGTTCCCAGGTTCCTCTCATGCTATGCAATATTTCTTTCAGCTCATGGCGGTCGCCTTTCTCCCAGGCCTTGTCAATACGGCGGATGTTCTCCTCCGTCTCTTCCTCAAAAAGCCACAGCGTTCTTTGCTTCTCACCAAATTCATACAGGGGTATCAGGTCTATGTTCCCTTTCCCGTTCACCTCCTTCTGAATGAATCGGTTGGCAACTGCCATCAATTCGTTCGGAGAGAAGGGCTTGGATAGGCATCCTGAAAAGCCCTTCCCGGTCAGATAGTCCTCTGTGATACCTGCCGATCCCGTCACGGCAACAACGGGTATCGTCCGGGAATTACCGATGTTTGACATTCGCAGGATTTTGAGCACATCATATCCGTTTGCGCCCTGCATCTTCAGGTCTGTAAACAGGATGTCATAGTCCTTCTCGCGCATCTTTGCCAGTAATTCATCCATACTCATACTGGTATCGCACCTGATTCCGTTTTCCGAAAATATACCCTGCATCCGATGGAGTATCAGTTCATTATCGTCTATGACGACCACTTCCGCTCTGTTGTCCCCGATCATCTCATTCTCTCTTTCAATATCTTTCTCATGCACCAGTGGCAATGGGATTTCCACTGTGATGGTACTGCCGACATTCTTCTTGCTCGATAGTTCGATTTTACCATTCATCATACCCACCAGGTTTTTCACGATAGACAGTCCCAAGCCGAATCCGTCTTTCGTTGCCGCATTGCTCAGCTGCCTGAAGGCATCAAAGATTTGTTGTTGTTCCTTTTCGTCCATACCGGTTCCGGTATCATGCACGGAGATAAACAGCATGCCGCCCTCATAACTCAGCCGAAGGGTCACAGAACCGGCATCCGTAAATTTCAGGGCATTCGACAACAGGTTTCTTACGATTCTCTGTATCTTCTCCTTGTCGCCCAGCACGATGTCGTCCGACGAACTCTCCACGGTCAGCACCAGTCCCTTCTTGTCCGCCAGTCCTGCAAATTCCGATGCCAGCCTTGTTCCAAGTCCTTTAACGGTAAAGGGTTTGACCATTATGGTCTCCTTCCCGTTGTCCAGCCGGAAATAGTCCAACAAATCATTGAGCATCTGCTCCATACTGGCTACGGCTTCCAAAGAGATATCTATTTCATCTGCAGAATCTTTCTTCATGATACCCAGATGGTGTTTGAGGGTTGCCAACGGGATTCGCAACTCATGGGTGATAGTCTGTATGGTCTGGCGGCGCTGGGTAAGAAGTTCTATGTTCTGCTGGTTTTTGGTATTCAGCTTCCCGATGAGCTGATCGGTTCTTTTCTTGTTTCTGATAACCTGCAGGAACATGCAGAATAATACCAGAATCAACAGGGAGAGCATACCTATATAATAATAGGTGTAGTTACCTTCCAGTGTTGCTATCTGCTGCTCTCTTTCCTCGATTCCCTTGTTGACATGCTCGTCAACAACGGCAATCATTTTCTGTAGATGATGGTTGATGGCTTCATTCCTGATGCCCAGACTGTCCAGATGCCCATTGACCTTACGGCTCTGTTGCTGATGCCTGGCGACAATCTTATGATTGAGCATAGACAGCATTTGGGTCGTGGCGGTGGGCTGTTGACGCTTCACGGTATCTACGGCAGCCTTTTCTTCTTTTCTAAACAGCCGTACCCAAAATCCCCGTTTCTTCTTTTGAGTCTCAGGACGGGGAGTAGAGGACTGCACTTGCTGCTCTTTCTTGCTTTTCGCAACAATCTTGGGCACTTCCGTCGTCAGTTCCTCATGAATATCATTACGTTTCTGTACGGCATTCCTGATTTGCAACAACAGTCTTTCCTTCTCAACAAACAGCTGGCGGAGATTCTCTGCTTCTATCTGACGGTTCATCTTTCCCATATCCAGCAACATACAGTCCACTTCCATCCGAAGTTGATGATAGACTTCTACATCTGTGGTGTCCCAGTCTGCTACCGTCTCGCCAAGCAACGACATCTCGGCGATATGCATGTTCAAATCATGCATATCCTTGCGCCACTCATGCAGTTCTGTGTTCCTGCATTCGATCTCTTTCCTGTCGTGCCATTCAGATAGGCCGATCATAATGGTACATCCTATGATGAGGATGGCTGCCATGATACCGCATGCCATCCATCGGCAGATATGTCCAGTCTGTTTCTTATGTTCCATCTTTATATTTTCTTAGCCGTTACAATTCTATGGTCCTGCTGTAACCATCATTACCTTGTACTTCAACCGAATGTTCGTTCCACCTGTATATGTATTTATATTCTGGAGGCAGGATGATATTGCCCCTCCTGTCCAATAGTCCATACAAACATCTCTGCATGCCTATTCTGCATTCGGCATAATCACCCTTGAAGCCAGAGATATACGAATAAATGGGTTTCACAATGATGTCGTTCATCACCCTCAGTCCCCATCTGCCATCCTGCTGGAAAGGCTCTACATTCTTCAGATATTCCTTCAGTTGTTTGGCAGTCATCTTCTTCCTTGCCGTATTCGCCTTCTTCACCGTTATCATCTCATCATTCACGGCAATAATGTTCTGCATCTTCTTCACATAGGTTGGAATGATACCCTTGCCAGCCCTCAACCCAGCAAACATACTCTCCCAGTTACGAGGCTTGTCGGGCAAGCCGAACTTGCGGTAGTTACCTACGTTGTCGATAATCATGCACACCTTATCCTTGTTCTCCTTGTTGATGCGCAACCCGCGCCCCACCATCTGCAGATACTTGGCTAGTGACAGCGTAGGACGGGCCATCTGGATGAATTCCACGTCAGGACAGTCAAAACCCTCATCGAAGAGGTTCACGTTCACCAGACAGTCTATCTCGCTGCGTCTGAAAGCCTCCACCATCTCCTTGCGTTTCTTGGCAGGCGTCTTGCTGTCCAGTGCCACACTTTTCATCCCGAGCGCATTATAACAGGCGGCTATCGCCTGGGCATGAACAATGTCTATGGCATATACGATTCCTTTCTTGCCGTCAGCATATTTCTTTACGCTGTCATAAAGCCTTTGAATAGTCTGCGGAATGTTCAGTTTCTCGTCCATCTCCTTGATGGCATAGTCGCCATCGCTGCCACGTCCTTTCAGCTGGTTCACGGTCAACTGATCGTTGGAGTACTTGCCGATAACCACGTAGTCGTAGGGTGCCAGATACCCACGCAGGATGAAGTCGTTGGTGCAGGGAGATTTCAGCAATATCTCGAACAGTTTGCTGAAGGATTTCTTGTTCATGCGGCATGGAGTGGCCGTCATACCGAGTTTCAAGGCTTTTCTGTTCCTGTCAAACAGGTCTTGATAGGAGGTTGCTATGGCGTGGTGAGCCTCATCCACAACGATGAGTCCTGGCGTACACTCCGCCCCTTCCAGTTCGTCGATATGTCTGTTCAACCATTGAATGGACAGCACCCTTATCCTTACTTTCGCTTTCAGCTCCATTTCCTTCTCCCCATAGTCCAGACAGAATCTGTCCAGCGTCTGCTGCATTTGCTCTACCAGTTCACGGCGGTGCGCTACAATCCACACTTCGTCCGTGTCATGGTTATCAAGAAACCATTTCACCACAGCCGCCATCACGTAGGTCTTTCCGGTACCCGTAGGCATCTGCACCATCACCGAACTGCCTACCTTCTCCTTCTTACCATTCTCATTATAGAATGTACTGGTAGCAGCGGAAGTCAGCACGTTGATAATGTCTTCCAGCATCTTCTGCTGATAATCATAAAGTTTGATTTTCTTCATCACAAATTATATTTTCGCAATTCAGCTCTCGACACCGTTTGAAAATAGGGAACGTATGGCACTCCATTGCTTTCCAATCTCAACCCATGTCTGCTGTCTTGCGTGATGTATATGTCTGAATCAATAGCATAGCCAGAGAAATTCTTATACTCTCTCACCACAAAATAAGAAAAGTCATCCGTCTTCTTCAAAATCTTGAACCATAACCGTGGTTCCTGCTTCAAAAATAGAAACTCACTGTTGATGACACAAATGTTGTCATCAGCCACAATCTGCCAATTTCTCAATGCGGTATCTCGCAAATCCGGGATATTTCGAACATAATACCAGTCGCTCTCTCTCAGCAATCTCACAAATCCTCGCTGCTCCGCCACAGGCTTGGCATAATGCTTCAACCCAGAAATGCCATCCACCCAATAACTCTCGCCAAACACGTCCTTGGGTACATACCATATCTCGTCAACTCCTTTCTGCACCTCATCACGCTCCCAAACCTTGCTATTATGAATAGGATAGAAAAGTCCATGCTTATAAATCTTCTGATGCTTCTCCGCAGCCTTTTTCTCCTTCCTGCTGTATTTCTGGCAATAATCATTCATCTCCACCTGTGTCTCGATGGGAGTCAATTCCATGTCGGGATTTCCTTGGGCATAGCAATTTTCCTCATCATCCACATATAACCTCACACTACCAGCCTTGTCCTTCAACTGATACACCTTGTCAGGTTCATCCATCGAGATATATTTCCTTTTCCAATTAATGCCTCTGCCCACTTGCAACTCCAAGGACTTCAAGTTGATATAAGCCTTGTCGTCAATAAACTTGGAGCGGATGCGAGGATAGAACCTCATACCGTCCTCCGTACAGAACTCCACACCCAACAGTCTCACCGTCTGTGGACGCTTTGCAAACCTCAGTCCGCTCCGCCTGTCAATCCATCCGTCCTTATCCTCTACAATCTCATCATTCTCGTTGTCCTCAATCATCTTCTTCTGCCTGTCATGCCCAAGAATCTTCATCATCTCCTCATTCTCGCTCACCACGCTGCCCCAATGACAGAAACTATTGTTAATCCTCATGCAAATCTCCTGCAACGAATCCGCAAGCTGCGACCTCCCTTCAAACATCTGCTGCCAGTCCCTATCAGCTGAAGGCATCCCGAACCGCCGATACAGTCCCACATTATCCAGTATCACGCAATAGCTCTTCCTCTTAGCCACACGCAACCCACGTCCCACCATCTGCAAGTACTTCGCCAGCGACAGCGTAGGTCTCGCCAACTGAATAAACTGCACATCAGGACAGTCAAATCCCTCCGAAAACAAATCCACGCTCACCAAAACTCGGATTTTACCTTTTTTGAATAGCTCCACCAAACTCTTTCTTTCATTCGATGGTGTCTTGCTACTAATCGCTACAGCGTTTATATCATTGCTACGATAAAACTCCGCAATATGCTCCGCATGCTCAATACTAAAGGCATACACAATGCCTTTCTTCCTCGCCACATACCTCTTCACCGTCATACAAAGCCTTTCAAGCGAAGGCCTCACATCCATCACCTCATTCAGTTCCTTCTGCTGGTAGTCCCCATCAGCCCCACGCTTCTTCAGCGAATCAATCAACCTCTGGTCCAGTCCATCCGGCTTGATAGAGTAGTAGTCATACAGGCTCAACCGCCCCTTGGCAATAAAACGATCCATGCTCCAAGACGTGAGCAACGTATCAAACAAGTCAGCAAATCCCTCACCTTTCAGTCGATAAGGCGTAGCCGTCAGTCCCAACTTCTTCGCCTTCGGAAATGCCCTCATCACCTCCGCATACGTCTTCGCCACCGCATGATGCGCCTCATCAATCACAATCAGCGAAGGTTCCTCCCTCATCTCCCGATAATGCAACGTCAACCACTGTATCGACATCACTTTAATAAAAGCAGTATCATCATCTGTCGATGTTGGCAAATCAAACCTTGCAAGTGTTTCTTCTATTTGCACAACGAGTTCTCTTCGATGGGCAACAACCCACACACATGGATTCTTCACTCTTCGTTCTTCACTCTTCACTACTGCTGCAAGCAGATACGTTTTCCCCGTTCCCGTCGGCATTTGAACCATGATGGATTGGTGCTTTCCAAAAGCCCTCCCAATCCGTCCCACCATTTCCTCTTGATAATCAAAAAGTTTCATATTCATTATAACATGATTGTTTCTGCAGTTCCATCACCCTCAGCCTTGTACGATGACACCTCACACCTGCCGGACATCATTCCCTCAAACATCGCATTCCAGTCACGATACCTGTCAGGCAATCCAAACTTCCGATAGTTACCCACATTATCAATAATCATGCACACCTTCTTCGGGTCTTTCTTATTGATGCGCAGTCCACGCTCCACCATCTGGAGATATTTGGCAAGCGACAGTGTTGGTCGAGCCATCTGGATATACTCCACGTCAGGACAGTCAAACCCCTCGTCAAAGAGGTTCACGTTCACCAAGCAGTCCAACTCTCCTTCCCTAAATGCCTCCACCGCTTTCTTTCTGGTCTTGGCAGCCGTCTTACTGTCCAACGCCACCGCCTTGATGCCAAGCGCGTTGTAACACTCTGCTATCGCCTTGGCATGGTCGATGTCGATGGCATATACGATACCTTTCTTGCCAGCAGCATACTTCATCACACTATTATAGAGTCGCCGAATAGCAGGCGGAATATTCAGTTTCTCATCCATTTCCTTAATGGAATAATCACCGTCACTGCCACGTCCTTTCAATTGATTGATAATCTGCTGGTCAGTAGATTTCTTCCCGATAACCACATAGTTATAAGAAGCCAAATACCCACGCATAATAAAATCCCTTGTTGAAGGCGAAGTAATCAAACGGCTGAACAACGTGCGAAACGATGCCTGCTTCATACGACAAGGCGTTGCCGTCATACCAATCTTCAAGGCCTTGTGATTTCTGATGAACACATCCTGATAAGAAGTGGCAAGGGAGTGGTGGGCTTCATCCACGATAATCAGCCCCGGCTTAAACCCGTTCTTTTCCAAGTCCCCAATGTTTCTTGTGAGCCATTGGATGGACAACACCCTTATCCTCACCTTTGCCGTCAGTTCATCATCCTTCTCACCATAATCCAAAGCAAAGCGGTCGAGCGTCCGTTCCATCTGTTCCACCAGTTCCTTGCGGTGCGCAATCAGCCACACCTCACCTTTGGAATAAGTATCCAAGAACCATTTCACCACAGCCGCCATCACGTAGGTCTTACCTGTTCCCGTAGGCATCTGCACCATCACCGAACTCCCCACATTCACCTTTTTTCCTTTCTCATTATAGAGAACCGTGTCAAAGGCAGCAGCGGAAAATACCTCAGTGATATTCTCCAACATCTCCTGTTGATAATCAAAAAGCTTGATTTCTTTCATCCGATAGATTCAAAATCCTTCCTCGGCATACCATAATCCTTATAGCATTCCGTATCTTCTATTTCCTTCCATGCTTTGTGAAGATACTCCTTCACATCCTCTGGCAATCTGCCATCTGCAGCAAGCCCATGAAAAACTCTCAGCATATCGTTGACAGCATACTCTGGACTATACATGTCATCGAAATAGTTGTAATGCTCATCCATGACAAAATGCCTGCACATGGATTTCGTCATTTGCATAAACTTCAACGCAGCATCCATATACTGACCCTTGGCAATCAATCGCTCAATCTTTCTATTCTCTTCAAGCATCAACTGCCATATCAAATCACAATCCCAACCGATATTTCTACTGTTGAAGATACGAGTCTCATAATCCTCATTCAACGGAATGACAGACCGAGCCTCTTTCTCTGTTTCGATTCTTTCCTTTTCCTCTCGCTCTTTTTGAAGAGCTATACGTCTTGCCTCACGCTCTTCCTCCTCATTCATTTCTCGCTCCACAGTCACAGTTTCACCAGAGAAAGGAACAGCAGGAATCAAGGCGAGCAATTTCTTTTCCAAGCCACGGAAGTTTCTGTATTCCTTTGAATGCAACAAGATAAACCTACAAACCTCTTGGCGTATTGTCTCATTGTTCCAAGCCTTCACCGTCTCCACCAATGCTGTGTAACTTGCCAACACCAACTTACCGATTCTCGACTTATATTCACCAATCAGTTCCGCTATGTCATCACGGTTAATCAGCAATGGAAGATGTTCACACAATCCCTTTGCAATGGCAAAAGCCGCATCAGAACGATTCTTAGCTAATATCTGTGGTATGGATTTCTTGTGCCAACGCTCCAACAGGCGCAACTGATGCATAAAGTCCTCATTGTCCTTTGGCTTGAATGTCACTTCCTGCATGAAGAACTTGGCATATTCCTCCTCATAATTCACGGTCAAGCCACGAGGCACGAAGTCAATCTTCGGTCGCTCCATCTGTCTGCGGTACTGCTCCACCTCACGCATCCGTTTCTGCTTTTCATCCCATTGGATACGTAAAAGTTTCTCCTCTCTGATTCTAAGTTCTACATCTTTAAACTCAGGAGTCTTCATCGCCTCCTCTTTAAGATGATTCTTGATGACTTTGTTCAAGTATCTTCTCCATGCCTCTTTGTTCTCCTCATTAACGAACGGAGGACACTCATCTGCGGATGAAGCTAGCCAAGTAATCTCGTCAAACTGGAGATACCATCGATAACGTTTATGTTGGTTGTGATTTTCCATTACAATGTATTTTTCTTGTTACCCATTCATCATAGCTCAACAACATTTTCTTTTCCAAACCATTCTTGAGCCTTATCAATTACACTTTTAGTAGGCTTGTGATAAAACACAGCCAAACGTTCCATAGCCCTAGTACAACATACATAGAAGATTTTTTCTGTTCTAACAACAACACTTTCTGTACGAGAGGTTGAAGTAAACAACTTGTCGAAATTATAATTGTTCCATCTGCCATTGTCCAATATCACTAACACATTATCAAACTCTGCTCCCTTAGTTCTATGCTGAGTTGAAAATGGAGTTTGACCTTCAAGATAATTGTAAAGGTTAACAAACTCTTGGTATGGCACTTCCATCATACGGTCATATATATATGGGGAACGTTCTTTGTAATTCCGTACTTTGTCATCTATCAGACAGATATTTTGCTCATCCGCCAATTCTATTACTTCTTGAATTGTTTTATGCTCTATGTTTTGAAGAGATTCAATAGAAGCCTTCAATTTTTTCTTATCTTCAATGCTTCTAATACTTCTTTCCCTTGTATATCCTGTCACTTTCAAAAATTCAGATACATTTCCATTCTGAAATAACCGTATAGCCTGTTCTATCTTACACAAATGCTTTACTAATGGCGAACGTTTAGAACCTGTTTTGCTTTCTTCGTCTTCACTTTGCTTCTTGTCATCAACAAGTTGAGAATTTTCCACATAGGTGCGTCTTAAAACCAAATAATTGTAGTTTTTAGCTTTCTCAAACAATGACATATGGGCATCAATGAAATCTTTCTGTCCCTGAGTAGGCTTGTAACTTTTTTCATCAACACCTTTCTCACATAATGCTTTTAGAATTTCTCCGAATGTCATCTCAGACATTTCTTCATCAGAAATATTTGATTGTACACAGGTTTGTAATTTGCCTCCTTTTATGTATTTCAGCAAAGGATCTCCACTATATATTTCCATCAATGTAGAAAAGCCCGCCTTTCCTGCAATCAGATTATGTGTAAGATTTAATTCTTTTGTCGCTTTTGCATCATGGAAATTCCATTGCTTTTCCTCTGAAAGATAACTTCTAACTAAAGAAAGGACATCACCATCCTTTTGTGTATACAAAAACAAGCATTGCCCATCCTTTATCTGTCCATCTCTCATATTTGGAGCTTTTACATCGCCAGATGGTACTTGCATCAATCCATCCGTTCTGATTTTATTTGCCAAATCAATAACCATTTGGGGATTGCGCCTGTTTTGAAGTTTCTGAACTTCAAAAACTTCACCCTTATTTCCATCATATTTATAAGCATTCAAGTCACCAATACCTTTATCGTAAATACATTGCATGGCATCACCGAAGAAACCAATGATACATTTTTTGCCAGACTGCTTCAAATATGACAGCATAATCTCTACCACCATAGGGAAAGTATCTTGATACTCATCTATCATGATAAAAGGATAACGGCTCTTCAATATATCAGACAACTTTGGATATTCCTTGAACATTTCATGCGCAACGATTATCACCTCATCGTGCGATAGAACACCTTCCTTCAGATTTGTATGTTCTTGATAACTTATACCAACAGGCTCTTCTCGGTTACTATAATAGTCTGTTGGAATTTCTTCCATACCTGATATTTGTAATCCAGAATCGGGAGTGTTCAGAAGTTTAATGACCACATTGCACAATTCTTTCTGATAATTTTTGATATTGTCCCATAGGAAATCGTGGATAGTTGATACCCTTAAATTTTCATGATTCACTCTTTGTGCAATCTCTTTTACAGCTGCATTGGTATATGTTATACATGCAAGCAAGGAAGATGGATAGTTTTCTATAATCCATCTTACAACCTCCACAAGTGTGTAAGTTTTACCACTGCCAGCGCCGCCACTCAACAAAAAATTGTGTCCTTGTTGGATGTACTCAGTTATTTGAGCCAATTCATCCTTTAATCTTTCCTCAGCCATAACAATCCTTCTTTAATGTAATTAGGTATATTCCAGTGACCATTTTCTGGATTTGTCTCAGTATTACCATGGAGCAGAATTTCTATCGCCAAAGAAGACTTACCGTTTACACCATTTTGTGCTAATTCATAAGGATTGTTGTCTTCTTGGAATTTTTCAACACATTCCGGGTCTAATGACGAAAATGAGTTTGATGTTATGAATTCCTTATTTTCAGAAAAGAAAGCATCCTCAAAACTACGAGGTTGGTATGCTCCATTCTTACCATATTGAAAAGCTATCATAAGGTTTCCATTGTTGTTTCGTTTCCAACAGATGGCTGCATCATCCCAAGAAAGTTTCACAGGTACATCTGAAAGAATGTCTTTAATACTGCTGATTTTCAAGAAAGACTTGATAGAGGCATTAGATGTTACCATGTTATCATCAGTTACATCATATGGGGCTTTTTCATATTTTGTTGTCTTTCTACCATTTTTGTCAGTTTTCTCCACAGGTTTACAACAGTCTAAATCTGTTATTATTAAACATTTTCTGAGTCCAATAAATCTCATGAACTTTTCGAAAATATGTGAATACGCTCCAACCTCAATAATTGATACATTCTGCGACAAGAGATAATTTTCATTTTCTTCAGGTTCATGTTCCTCATCTATCATCTTCATCATAGCTGGAAGTAGTATCCTCTCTGTGTCACCCTCTATAAAAATAGCTTTGTCAGCAAAGAACAATTCACTTCTATTCAACGTAAGATATTGCTTTAGAAATGCGAAGTATTGTTTGTATTCTGCGTCACCCTCATATTCCTTTTGCAAATCCTTCATATTTTTGGCAATTACACTGTTTTTCTCAAAGATTCCATTCTTCTGAGAATGCACCATGTATTTTATATCGTTAAAATCACAATCAGCCACGATATGAGCAGAGTGAGAGCTAACAATATATTGCAACTTGCGAGAAATCCCATCTTTATGCAAAATTCCTTGTTTCAGCAATTCCTTGATATTTTTGATGAAAACATATTGCATCTGTGGATGAGTATGTGCCTCAGGTTCCTCTATAAACAGCAAATTAATATCTGCAGGCTTACGTTCTTTGTTCCTTTGCATCTTCTTAATAATGAGATCGATGTCAAATATCATCGAAATCAAATTCATATAACCAAGGCCATTATAGTTTTCTGGCAGTTCCTTATCTGCCTGTTGATAAACGACAGTTGTGTTACCTTTCAATAATTCTCTATGTTGCAAAGAAGAAACCACCTTTATGATAGTTTCATTTTTTGACATACCACCAAACGTTTTCACCTTATTAATAATATCCGCAAACATCTTGTCATAAACAGAAGAAAGAACAACGTCCGTATCTTTTAATCTATCTTGAAATTGTTCTATAGCTTCTTGTTGCTTGTCATCAGTTTCTTGAACTTTATACAATTCAGATGTTTGTGTGGATAAGGTCTTATCAACCTCTTTATTGTCAACATTCCTTTTTGCGTTGATGTATTGGAAATTCACAACATCTTTAAGATTGAAGTTTGTTACATCTTTCAAATTAATATAATTCTCTTCCTCAAAAGATTCTGTATCCTTATTAATATGAATAGATTTTCTTATCAGAAAGAAATATAAAGACTGCTTTGAATCCAAGAAATCGTCAAGTGTCTTAGCAACATATTGCCCTTCCTTCTCACGAGATTTTGCTTCCTTTTCTTTTTCGTGGTTCTCAAAAGTTTGATAAGCTTCTCTAAGATTCAAATACATGTCGTATGATAATGTATAATCAAATCCAAGCCCCAAGAAGTTATTTGCAACATCCAAGTCCATAAGGATGGGACTGATATATTCCAAGTCATCCTTATCATTATACTCTATCAACAAACGAAGACGAATACCTAATTCTTCATAATCTTTCTGTTCGAGTTTTTCATTTTCTATCAATTCTTTCAATTCCGTTCTAAAATCCAAATTGAAATCATTGTATTGAAATTTCTTGGTCTCTCCATAATTTAAAAACTTGTCAAGAACAACCAAGAGAGAAGTCTTTCCAACATTGTTCTTACCAATGAGAAGAGACAGATCATCTTCCAACTCCAATCTGAATTCTTTCAAGAGTCGGAAATTTTCTACTATTATTTCTTTTATTTTCATAGACTTGTTTGATTTTAGTTTTATTGTTTATATGCACAAATAGGATAAAAGCTGGTTCAAACTTTTACTCCACACCTTCCAAAAGAAGAACCATGTTCTAAACAGCGGCTCACACAATGCCTCACTTGAATAATGCTTCACAAAACGCATATTCCTTAGCGACATACGGAAGTATCGGTGCACCTTGCCTTCGCCAGTCTTATCCCCAAGCCTGTCATCATACTGTCCGAAGTTGCCGCCCCGCATAATTTCATCAAGTAAGAACATTCCTTCTTTCTCATTCATTGGCACAATCATCATATCCTCTTCCAATCCAAACACCTCATGCAGTACATACATCACTGCACCAGCAAACTTCCACAACCCCAACCTTTTCAATTCCCGTTGCAACGCAGCCAAATCCGCAGAATCAGAATCCGTGAGATTAGTGAGATCCGTGTGCCACATCATCACCACAAAGTAATAATCGAGAAGCTGTCTCAACCCGATTCCCTCCGTAAACACATGCCGATACAGATGCGACAGTATATATATGACATTGAAGCTCATCGTTGGCACTGTAATTTCCCCATACCCATCTGGTAACGTAACGACATTCGAACATTGCAAATCCATTACCTTCCCGAACCATTTCTGCATCCTGATATTATGAATAGGGAAAAACATATACGAAGGAGTAAAATGCACCTCTATTGCCGTTTTCATCACTGGGAAGTCTACATGGTGATATCACCATCCATTGCATCAGTAGCTTCTGCTCTGGTGCCAACTCCTTTGGCAATCGCCGGATGCCATAAAACAGAACACCAAGCAAGGCTTGTTTCTTGGCAATGGCATATAGCACTTTCCAATCCGCATCCTTTACCGAGACAGGTATTTCCTTGGCAGAACCAATGCAGAATCGCAAGAAATCAAAGAAAATCTTTTGTTGTTTCAACATAAAGCTGTACTTTTGCACGCATGAAAGATAAATTACAAAGAGCCATCGGTCATATTATACCGACGCTCCTACTCATTATATTACTTCCCATATCAGTAGTCTTCACTCCCATTCACTGGCTGTACAAGACTATCCGAAGATTTTTTCTGCGATAAATCTTGCAGGAAACAGCAAGCCTGCCATCACATAACGCTTACGGGTATGAGGTTCCTTCCACATTCGATAAACAAAGCGGAGATTTGTTTTATCCACCCATGCAGGATAGTAATCTATCTCATTCTTGGAAGTCTGATGAATAAATCCACCACAGGTAAATCCGACACCCTGATAGCCGGCATTCTTCACCTTTAGCAGGAACTTCTCCTGCATCAAGGCTCCCATACCAACTATCAAGAAATCAGAATTCAGTTTAACGATATGCTTTGCCTCTTCATCCATTTCTTTTTCTAATGCAAAGTAACCATTACGATAACCAGCAAACTTCACCTTTGGATACCGCTCACGGAATATCTCTACAGCCTTCTCCACCTGCTCCTGTTTAGAAGCCACAATATAGATAGTCTTACCATTTTCCTCCGCATAAGAGAACAACTCCGGTGCCATCGAAGTCATGTCAAAACTTCTTCGAGTCACCTGCTTACCATAAACCAACTTAATAGCTTTCACCAGTAAGCCGCCATCGGCAAAAATACCATCCATCTTACCAAACAGTTCCTTATTGTCGAGAGCTTTGAGATAAGATACAGGATTGAGGTAAGTATAAACCTTACCCTTCGTTTCAAATATCTGATGAACGGAAGACTTTTCCGTTGATAATATTTTATTGACTAATATAGATTTCATCTTATAAATTAGAAAATTGCCAGAAAGACTTCAAATTCAAGACAAAGTTGTTTTTAAAAATTTCAATACAAAATTCCACAGAGGCAGAAGAATCTTTTAAGTTACATGTACAAATATTAAATCGCTCAATGCAAAGATTCTCCTTACTTAAATTATCCATTCTTCACCAATGCTGTTAATGTCCTCATCCATTCTTGATATATTCTTTCTACAGAATACGCCTTGCTTTTCTCAATGGCAGCATGAGCCATCATATCACGCAAAGCATCGTTTTGCATGATCTGCGCAAGCATACCTGCCGCCTTGTCCGCATCATACCCATCCTTCTCGTAAGGTATCACAACTCCATCCTTGCCATCATCTATAATATCTCTGACGGCAGAATAGCTATCATATACCACAGGAATCACCCCAAAACTCATGCACTCCGCAAGAACCAAAGGGAAGCCCTCATATTCTGAAGTAAGAAGCAAAATTGAAGCTCGCTCATAATAAGGCTTAGGTTGCTGAAAGCCTTCAAATGACACATGTTTCAAATCATAGTCAGCCACCTGCTTCTCCACATTCTTTCGTTCCACTCCATCGCCAACTATTGTAAGCTTCCAATCAGGGTACTTCTTCTCTAACCTCGCCCAGGTATCTATCACACGATATACACGCTTTTGGTTATAGTCGATTCTCCCCAAATAAATAATCTCCTTTTGCTTTTTCGGGAAAGAATATACAAAATCAGACGAATCCAAAGTAACAGGATTAGTCTGCACCATCAGGTGATCGGGATGCTTGATACCGGTAAACTTGGAGAACAAAGGAACATAGCTTGAAGATAAAACTTGATATAAGTCGGTATGGCGATACACATACGCCATACTTCGACTAGTAACCAATTTGAAAGCTGCTTTTTTAACTTCTAGCAAACAACGCTTCAGAAGATTATGGCAACAATCTAAAGCTATTTCAACATCCTTGATGCGTGCATTTGTGTCAATTTGGTTATGATAGACTGCAATCGTTTTAATATCTAATCCTTCCTTAGCCTTGTTCAATGTTTTACAAGGCACCAAAGGCAGTCCCCACTGGTTGATAACCACCTGAATTTGATGCTGAACAAGAATATTCCTCAAAGAAGAGACACTCTTTGAAGAGCACTTATAGTCACCAAGAGTATATATCTTTACTCGTGGGTCTGTTCTTGCTACAGTAAGTTTATCAGGAGCTTTAAATGTTGCAATAACTACATGATGCCCATGATGTTCAAATGCCCCAGCAAGCGTTGCTGCTACCACTTCTATGCCTCCTACACCAAATCCTTTCATCAGGAAAAGAATATTTTTATTATTTTCATTCATATGCATAACTTAATAGATATTATTAGCAGTTTGCTCAAAACTGAAGAGATTAGAAAGCAAATCCTTCACTGCAAACAAAGCAATTTGATATACTCCTCAGACTTCTGTTTTTCAGAAGGATAGAGAACAATATTAATAAATACCATCTCTACTTTTTTTGTTTTTTATTTTTTTGTTTCATCGTCTTTCATATTACACTTGGTACGAAATAAACTTTATTTACTCAACTTTATATTTTACCACTTTAGCTGGAACACCAGCTACAACGACATTATCAGGTACATTCTTGGTAACAACAGCACCAGCTGCTATTGTAACATTATTACCTATTTTTATTGGACCCAGAATTGTTGCACCAGTTCCTATATAACAATTGTCTCCTACGAAGATTTCCGTTCCATCAATAGGATGAGCTCGGCCAAAAAGAACCATTGGAAGAACTGTACAATTCTCTCCTATATGTACCCATGAATCTATCCTAATAAAGCCTGGATGCACAATGAAAAAGCCCTTACCAACAGCATTTAGCCCAATATACATACCATATTTAAGACACATTCTACGATGCTTCAAGAAATGGTACGCATACATCAACTTGCCCCCCCATTTCTCCGAATGAGCCTTCCAATATTCTGCTTTTCTTAAGTTTGTCATATACTTCCTAATCATTGCATTTTCACCAAACGAAATCTTTGCAAGAAAAGGATGCTGCATACCTTGTACGTTTCTATCTGCCTGAATATATTCAGACAACTGTTGTCGAGTTTCTATCATACTATTTACTTTTAATCTTCAATGCAAAATGATGCATTTTTTTAAACATTAAAATATACTTAGCCATAATTTTATAGTTGGAAGACAAATAAAATATCACTCGTTTTGCCAAAGGTACAGTATTCCATAAGTCACGACTAATGGACTTCAATATATTACAAGCACCATCGTAATAAGTTTTTGAAATCTCTCCATTCGTCTTAGCGCTAATAATAAAATCATCAGCCGTTTGTCGCAATCTACCTTTATCAACAGAACTGCGATAGACCACATCTTTATCATGGAAGAACTGTTTGATACAATTCATTGAATTCCAATTCTGTACATATTGTACTATAGAAAAGCTATTTGAGTATGCTCCTTCATTTTGGCAATCATAATAGTAAAGGCATTGGGATAAATTAGCTATATTTTTGGCATAATAATAAAGCTTAGGCAAAACCTGATAATCTTCCCCTTGATTATTACCTTCCAAGCAACAAACAGAATTGTCTACATAAAGTCTTCTTCTTATCAACTTACCCCAAATAGTATTTGGTATATTACGTTCCAAAACCGAAATACAATACAAGGAAGTGTTAGAAAAGACAGGATGCCTTACTTCGACATCAAATGTTGGATATGCTTTTTTAAAATCAACAATAACAATATCCGCATCTACTTTCTTTTGAGATAGTATAGCTTTTTTGACAATATCCTTGTCAACATAGTCATCGCTATCCACATGCATTACGAATTCACCAGTAGCTGCAGCTACGGCAGTATTCCTTGCCCCCGCAAGCCCTTTATTCTTTTCATGTTCTATGATACGAACCTGAGGCCTTCGCTGTGGATAACGTTCCATCACATTTTTCAGGATAACAACACTATTGTCCTTTGTGCAATCATTTACAAAGATATACTCTATATTTTGATATGTCTGTTCAAAAAGAGAAACAGCACAACGCTCAATAAATTTCTCAACCCCATAGATGGGAATCAACATTGAAACTTTAGGAGTTTTAATCATTTTTTATCTTATCAATCAACAAGTTAATAATATCCTTATCTACATTAGCATCAAATTTTCTTGCAAAGATTTTTTTAGACCGAGACAAGTATTCATAATCTACTTTGCGCCAAATATATGGTCGACCTCGTTTCCAGTCAATCTCCCGCAAACATCCCTCAAATTCATCTTTCACATTATAAATGCGATTTCTAAATTCAGAGTTATAAGCGAAGGTTTGCTTGTAGATTTCATCCGGACAATAAGCATACTGATACATCTTGAGAATTTCATCCTTGTTTTCAAGCAATGAAAGTACGAAATCATGAGTTACGCTTACCCATTCACACCCTGCCTTAAACTCATAATCAGGTTGTTTCATTTTATAGCCAACAAGAATCTGAAGCTTATTATAAAGCTGTCGCATCTTCTGCAAACCTCCTCTGATATATTGATTAGGGAATCTCATATACTGCATAAACAAATTATGACAGTAAACTCGCTCTCTCATATCCCACTTTGGGCTATATCCAATATATTCAAAGTTCTTACCATCAAAATATTTATGAATATAGTTTTGGGAATGAAGAGGTAAATCGATACCTGAAATCAGATGATAGTAAGCGTGCTCGACCTGAGAAGCCAATTCAAACAAATTCATCTCAGCCTGAATAAGGCTGACATTTCCCCAACGCACATCAACTCTCTCGCAGAATTTACAATGAGAATATTTCATATGTGGGGGGGGTAATCTTTTTTATATCCAACTTTGACTTCAAATCCAAATGGATGTATATATCATTGCGAGGGTCATCCAAGAGAAGCAAGAGTTGTTGCAGTTGCTCCAAATTGGAATGAGCGATTATTAAATATGCATGTTTATCCATAATCATTTAAAACGCCAAATTATTTTATTAATTATATTCAAGTTCTTCAATCCAAATAATTTCCAAAATTTTGTTTCAATTTCTTCATATTTAGGTACTTCTAACCAAGACCCCGCAAAATGATGAATCGAGTAAGAATTATCTGTAACTTCTATTTTTCCTGTCTTATATGATTTTGGACTAAAATATTCACAAGGGAACACAGGTATCTTGTGAGTATTTTCTATCATTTTAGCCTCAGTCAATGACGAACAATTCACTAAATCATAACCATGATTACGCAATTCATCTTCTACAATAGTAGGCAAAACTTTTGTATCAAAAGAGCCATCATTTTTGATAAAAGGGCGATTTTTATAGTAAGACAAGCAATCTTTCAACCATTCTGCATGCTTCTCAGAACCAAAGGCTGCGACCTCAAGACCACTCATTTCTTTTTGCCAACAAACAAATGTATGAAGTTCTAACAACGGGTCAAAACATTTAAGAACTTCTACATCCATATCCAAGTAAATACCACCATAATTATATAGAGCGTACAATCTTATATAATCTGCAGCAAAAGCATACTTTTTGTTATCGAAAGCATCACTAACCCATTGAAATTTTGTTTTCGGGAATCTATCAAAATTCCATAGCATAACTTCATAATCAGGAAGTTTCTCCTTCCAAGAATTCATGCACTTTTTTAAATCATCTGGTATAGGATCATTACTTAACCAGCAATAATGAATTATTTTTGGTATCATACTTAAAAAAATTGATTAGAATATGGAACAATTAATCCAAAGTTTTTAATAATAGCATTGGAATACATAATCATCCCATATATGATTAAAAAAAAACGAAATTGCAATCTATCACGAAAAGAGTGAATATTTGTCCATAAATATGAGAAAACAAATATTTGGAAAAAAGATAAATTTAATGCTATTCTCATGAACAAATCACTGAATGAGCCCAACAGATTTGATAAAACAACACTCAGAATATAAGTTTGTAATAAATAATTATTAATTTTTTCCTGAGGACAAATCTTGACAACATACATTGCAAAAATTACATTCATAAGACTAGACAATTTTGAAATTGTAACTTCTGCATCAGAAGAAGTCGCAATATATCCTACATATCTATCTCCCAAGAAAGTAAAATATCCTTTAATATATGGAATTAGTTTGTACAATAACGAATTTATAAAAACCAAGACATAAGAGGCCAGCAATATTCCCAAAAGATATTTTTTATTATTAAAGATTTTACTATTCTTAAAATAAATAAAAACTGGGATAATAGCCATGATTATTATGCTCCTATGAAGATAGAATGTTGTCAAAAGAACAGTAAGCGGCTCTGCGTTTATACCTTGCCCTTTATCGTAAAA
>ULXQ01055359.1_pt1 | contig 20031 bp, 20 predicted proteins | sample 1961481 | NCBI WGS metagenome assembly ULXQ01 (sample SAMEA4835843, study PRJEB28245) | human gut metagenome | biome: gut microbiome; material: fecal sample | place: Denmark | collected 2008 | reverse complement strand
CCGCTACGCTTGGTACCGATACAGCGCTATCGTCAATTAAAACATATTGTTCGCAATATAATATTAATTATAAAGATATGACTGCATGGCTTAGAATTGTCAAACCTTCACGATAAGACAGTTATATTGAGATATGCTTATGATGTGTCCGACATAAACAATTTAAAACGTAAAACATATATTTAATGTCAAATCGAACATCTGATAATAATAAGTTACTAGCGAAGAACACCTCGCTTCTTTAGTTCTCTGAATGTTCTTTATGAAATAAATGTCTTATGACTAATTTCAACGACATACAAATCATAATCATGGCTGGCGGCGTTGGTAGCCGCTTCTGGCCAATGTCAACCCACGATTACCCAAAGCAGTTCATCGACGTGATGGGCGTGGGACGTTCCCTCATCCAGCTCACCGTTGACCGCCTCAAGCCCATCTGCCCTGTTGAGAACATGTGGGTGGTCACCAACGAGAAATACATTCGCATAGTCAAGGAGCAAATCCCTGACATGCCTGTAGATAACATATTATCAGAGCCGGAGGCTCGCAATACGGCTCCATGTATTGCTTATGCTTGTTGGAAGATCCAGAAGAAGCATCCTGCAGCCAACATCGTGGTGACACCATCCGATGCTCTGGTAATCAATACCACCGAGTATCAGCGAGTATTGAGCAAGGCATTGAGCTATACTTCCGACAAAGAAGCCATCGTGACCATTGGCATCAAGCCAAGCCGCCCAGAAACAGGCTATGGCTACATCGCCACAGCCGACCTCACGGACGTAGACGGGATATATAAGGTGGAAGCCTTCAAGGAGAAGCCCGACCTCACCACCGCCGAGCACTACCTTGCCGCTGGCAATTACTATTGGAACGCTGGCATCTTCGTATGGAACATTGATACCATCAGCAAGGCAATCCGAACCTTCCAGCCCAAGCTTGCAGCCATCATGGAAGAGATGGCACCGTCTTTTTACACCGACCAAGAAAAAGAGGTCGTTGGCCGACTCTTCCCTACCTGCGACAAGATCAGCATCGATTATGCAGTAATGGAGAAGTCGAAAGACATCTTCACCCTCCCCGCCGAGTTCGGCTGGAGCGACCTTGGCAGTTGGGGGAGCCTCCGCACCTTGCTTCCACAAGACGAAGACGGCAACGCCAAGGTAGGCAAAGACATCCGCCTCTACGACTGCAAGAACTGTGTTGTCCATGTAGCTGACGAAACCAAGGTCGTGGTTCAAGGCTTGGATGGCTACATCATAGCCGAGAAGCACGGTCAACTTTTGGTTTGCGAGCTGAAAGAAGAACAGAGAATAAAGGAATTTAATAAATAAGTAAAAAATAGCGACAATGAACAACTTCAATGATATTAAAATAGCCGTAGCCGGAACTGGCTACGTAGGTCTGAGTATAGCAACATTGCTGGCTCAGCACCATCATGTTACAGCTGTAGATGTAATCCCTGAGAAGGTGGAGAAACTTAACAATCGTATCTCGCCGATACAGGACGATTATATAGAGAAATATTTGGCAGAGAAGGAACTCAACCTTACAGCTACTCTTGATGGCAAGGCGGCTTATAAGGATGCCGACTTCGTGGTGATCGCAGCACCAACCAATTACGACCCCGTAAAGAATTATTTCGACACGACACATGTTGAAGAGGTTATCGACCTGGTGCTTGAGGTGAATCCAGACGCCGTGATGGTTATCAAGAGTACCATCCCTGTGGGCTATACCCGTAGCCTCTACTTAAAATACGCAAAAAAGGGAGTAAAGCAGTTCAACCTCCTCTTCTCTCCAGAGTTCCTTCGTGAAAGCAAGGCGTTGTACGATAACCTCTATCCAAGCCGCATAATAGTAGGCTATCCTAAGATTATCGAGCGTCCTGAGTTTGCAGAAGAAAACGAGGCAATAAAGGCTGTGACTGACGTAGAGAAGATGAAAGAGGCAGCCAAAACATTTGCTGTACTTCTTCAGGAAGGAGCCATCAAGGAGAATATTGATACTCTTTTCATGGGCATGAAGGAGGCGGAGGCTGTGAAACTCTTCGCCAATACCTATCTTGCCCTTCGCGTAAGCTATTTCAATGAGCTTGACACATACGCTGAGGTCAAAGGTCTTGATACCAAAGCTATCATAGAAGGTGTTGGTCTCGATCCTCGTATCGGCACCCACTATAACAATCCCTCATTCGGTTATGGCGGCTACTGTTTGCCAAAAGATACCAAACAGCTTTTGGCAAACTATGCCGATGTGCCGGAAAACCTCATAGAGGCCATCGTAGAGAGCAACCGCACACGCAAAGACTATATCGCCGATGCAGTATTACAGAAAGCAGGCTGGTATAGCTATTCCGAGAACAACCAGTTTGGTGCAGAGGTAAATTCATGCGTCATTGGTGTCTATCGTCTGACGATGAAATCCAATTCCGACAACTTCCGCCAGTCTGCCATTCAGGGAATCATGAAACGCATCAAGGCAAAGGGAGCAGAGGTTATCATCTACGAGCCAACATTGGAAGACGGCAGCACCTTCTTTGGTAGCAAGGTAATCAATGATTTGGCAGCTTTCAAGGCACAGAGCCATGCCATCATCGCCAACCGCTATGATACCTGTTTAGATGATGTCAAGGAGAAGGTATATACCAGGGATATATTTAGAAGGGATTAATAAAAATAGCTGCAGATAAATATACATAAAAAATATGGAAAAAAGATTAGCTATAGTAGTTCCCTGCTATAAAGAAGAAGCGGTACTCGAAGAAACTACAAAAAGATTAATACAACTCTTAGAGGAATTAATTTCAGAAGAGTTAGTTTCAGAAGATAGTTTTATACTATATGTCAACGACGGAAGCCGGGATCAAACATGGCCTCTTATATATAAATTTCATAAACAGTTTAAATATGTCAAGGGGGTTAATCTTGCGGGGAATGTTGGTCATCAAAATGCTCTATGGGCGGGACTAATGGTTGCTGTAGAAAATGCTGATATGATAGTTTCTATAGATGCTGATTTACAAGATGATGTATGTGCTATTTGTCAAATGGTTAAAAAATTCCATGAAGGATTTGATATCGTTTATGGAGTGAGGAATGAACGTAAAACAGATACTTTGTTTAAGCGAAGTACGGCATTGGCTTTTTATAAGTTGATGCATATGATGGGTACTAAGACGATTTATAATCATGCAGATTTTCGTTTAATGAGTAAAAGAGCATTATCTTACCTTTTACAATTTAAGGAAAGGAATCTTTTTATTAGAGGTTTAGTTCCATTGGTGGGCTATAAAACTACTAATGTATATTACAACAGAGCGGAACGATTTGCAGGAGAGTCAAAATATCCTCTATCTAAGATGTTAAATTTTGCGGTAGATGGTATTACTTCTTTTTCAGTTAAACCAATAAGATTAGTCCTATTATTAGGTTTCGTTTTTTTAATAGTAGCATTTTGTACCTTCTTATGGATTATCTATTCTTATTTTATGGGATATGTTGTGAAAGGTTGGTCGTCCATTATGCTTTCTATATGGTTTTGTTCTGGTTGTGTATTAATGGGATTAGGCATAGTTGGCGAATATATTGGAAAAATATATATTGAGACAAAAGAGCGACCAAGATATAATATAGAATCTATACTGATGGATTAGTCTAAATAAATATTTAATTTGAAATTAATAAAAAAAATATGAATTTGAATCTTAAACAAGACAGATCATTGATGTCATACATTATAGTATCTGTAATTGCAATTTTGTGGAATTTGATGACTATAGGTCATTCTTTGCCGTGGTGTGACGAGGTTATGCTATTAGATACTAATGCTACTATGCATTATTATGGAGAATGGGCAACAACAGCTTACAATGATTACGGACAAGGAACCAGACCATTCAATGTATATATGCCACTTTATAATTGGTTGATGTACATTTGGGTTTCAATTTTTGGATTTTCCATGCTGGTCATACGTACATTTAATCTTGTCTTTGCTTTTATGTTAGGCTGGGCATTATTACATTTAGCAAAACTAATTAACAGACAAAATTTCTCTAAAGTTACAGTTATACTATATGCGCTTTGTTTTTGGTGTACTGATGTAATGATGATGACTTATCGTATGTCACGACCAGAGATTGTTGGTTCTTTAATGACTGTAATTTTTGCAATATACTTATATAAGACTCTTACATCTGGTCGTAAGTATATATGGCAAATGATTTTATTTGCTGCTTTAAGCATATTAGCAGGAATACAATCTGCTCTTTATATAGTGCTTGGATTAATATTTGTTGCATTTTTCTTCAGACCCTTGAATCGATTGATAACACCATCTATTTGTTGTGTGATAGGACTTTGTTTAGGATTCTTGGCAGCTTTAGTACATATGATTTATTTCCAAGAAGGACGTGCTTTTATAATTTGCATAATGAATAGTTCTGCAGTTATTATGAAAATCTGGGGAGGCATCAGAAGTATAATATATCCTTTGTTGGGAAAAGAGGTTACTCCATTAGGAATTCCTGTTAGTAATGAAGGTGATATTTCATTAATAGAAAAAATAATGGGAATATTTGCTTATTTAGGTGCTTCAGTTCTATTTATTTCAAATATATTTTTGATTATTTCCAATAGGGTATGGAAAAATATTCAGGAATATAAAATGCCAGTTTTATGCTTTTTGTTTTCTATATTTGTTGTTATAGGGTATAATTTAGCTGGCAGATATACAAGTTATTATAAATGGACAGCTATTTTACCGATGCTTCTTGGTCTCCTATTTTGGTCAAGAAATGTCAAACAAAAGATCAATACGGCAATAATAGGTATAACTTCACTAATCCTTTTAGTTACGTTTGTCATTAAATATCCCTTGTATGGAGAAACTCCATGTGATAGGATTAAGGCTTTTGTAGAGAAACAAAATTTTAAACCAACTGATAGAATTGCAGCTCCATTCTGTACATTCTATGCATTAAAGCCAACAAATAGATTTACTTATTTTTATCAGATATATCCTCAAAATTTAATAGGTGATGTTGATTATATTATTATTCCAACTTCTGATAAAGAATATAGCTATAATAAGGCTGGTATGAATAAATACCTAAATGAAAAACAAAAAGATACAAGATTATGTGTTGAAAAGATTGATTTTTCACTTAATCCAAATATAGCTTTATATAAGATTACAAAAAAATAGCAGTCCATATTTAAGGCTAATACAGCTACTTTTTAGGGTTCTGATATATCGTTTAATAGTGAGTTTTTTTGGCGCACCCGACAAACTTTTCTTGGTGAGTATAAGACCAAGGATAGGTTGTCAAAAGCAGAGGATTTAGGAGCTTCTATTCCAGATTCTTTTTATGTGATGGGGGCGATATACAATGATGCAGAACATCTTCATGATAATGAAAATGATAAAAAATGCATTTATAAACTCTGCAATAAGGTTATAAAAAATATTATTAAAGAGTTTTTTTACTATAAAGGTTCACCAATAACTATCGATGACTTGAAGTAAAAAGGAGATAGAAACCGTTATTGGTGAAACCAGTTTAAATTCTATTATAAAAGTGTTGAATAAATAAGGAACAAGTATCACAATGAAAACAGCAATCATAACCCTTCCTTTCCATGTCGACTATGGAGGATACCTACAGTCATATGCTTTACTGACTGTTATGCCAAGTGGCTGGGGTGGTAAGAGCAGATTTGAGACATTGCTCGCTCCGTTGGGGTTAGAAAACCACATATTAACTACACTTCCTTCAGAGAAGCAAATGTCTGTATTCAGTAAAAAGATCAACTGGAATGATGTTGACGCTAAAATCAATGAAAAGAGGAAAGCCTCTCTGTCATTTTTAAAAGAACTGTTTTAACAAGTATTATAGAGTCCGAATAATATATGACAACTCCTTATACACTCTCTAAGGTCAGACTATTTAAGGCGGTTTTGCCAATAATGATAGTTCTGCATCACCTTTCGTTTTTCTATGGTTCACCTCCTGGATTTGCAAGATTAGGATTACCCCTTGTAGCATGCTTTTTCTTGATGTCTGGTTATGGATTAATGACAAGCTATATGAACAAAGGACAAAAGTATTTCCAAGGCTTTATTGCCCATGTGTTTAACAAGTTGCTTATACCATATCTTGTAGCTGTTATAGTGTATGTTCCATTCATCTTGTTTGTTCAACAAGTAAATGTTTGGGAATATCTTTCTACGACAAACTTTATCGATTGGCTAAGATTCAGTTGGTTCGTATGGGTGATTCTAGGGGGTATCTACTTTTCTTCCTTATTTTCAGAACCCATATTACAGACAAAAGAAAGATAAGCCTGTATGCTATTGCCTCTCTATCATATTATCTGTTATGCATATATGTGTTAAAAGATAAATTGCCATGTCTTTATCGTACAAGCTATGCTCTGCTTTTGGGATTGTTATGGAAATATTACGAACCTCGAATCGTTAGTTTCCTTAATACTAAATATATGATTATACCAGTGACAATAATCTCTACAGTCGGATTTGTATTGGCAGTTAAATCGGATGATATGCTGTTCAATCCTTTGTTTGCAGCCATGACATTCGTTTGTTTTGCATATTTAATACCATTACATAAAGATTATGCAGCAGTAAAGGTTTTAAGTAAAATATCATATGAGTATTATTTGTGGCAAGGACTAAGTATAGCTGTTGTGTTCGATTGCTTGCATTGTAAAAGCATGCTGATTGCAATACCGTTATGCCTCCTTATCAATGCCGTACTATCAATAATAGCTCATTATTCATATAATAATTCATGTCAGAATCTCGTACATCAAAAAGTTTAAAAAATGCTTGGGTTGCCTTGTTCTTCTATGCCATCAATGTTATAATCGGCTTCTGGAAGAGGCAGGTGTTCTTTGATTATTTAGGTAGCGAAGTCCTTGGTCTCGACACCACGGCTTCCACCCTCTTTAGTTTCTTGAATCTTGCCGAATTGGGTATCGGCTCATCTGTAGGCTATTTCTTGTATCGCCCTATGTTCGAAGGCGACACTGTCACAATGAATAAAATTGTAGCTCTACAGGGATGGATATATCGCCGAATAGCAATGGTTGTGATGGCAGGTTCTGCCGTCCTCATGTGCTTCTTTCCAATCATCTTCGCGAAGATACAGCTTCCGTTATGGTATGCTTACGCTACGTTCTCCGTTATGCTCATCGGTTCGATGCTGGGCTACTTTATGAACTATCGCCAATGTATTCTTGCAGCAGACCAGAAAGGCTATAAGGTTACTCAGGTTACCTCTTCTGCATCTGTTGTCTTTCAGATACTGCTGATATTTTTGCTTCCAATCGTTCCATGTCCATTCATACTTTATATTGGAACATCTCTGTTAGGCTCTATCATCGGTTGCTTATGGTTAAACCATGTGCTGCATAGAGATTATCCCTGGCTCGCAAAAGTTGAAGAGAGCGGTAAACAACTCCTTAAGGAATATCCTGAGATAATAAAGAAGACCAAACAGATCTTCTTCCATAAAATCACGACGTTCATAGTCAACCAGGTGTCACCTTTGATTATGTTTGCTTTCACCTCGCTCACCGCTGTCGCCTATTACGGCAACTACCTTGCCACCATCGACAGAGCAAAAGATGTTTTGAAGACCGCTTTTGCAAGTACTGGCAATGCTATAGGCAACTTGATTGCAAGTAGAGACGATCAGCGTATACAGTCAGTCTTTTGGGAATTGATAGACTCGCGCCTTTGCATCTCATTCGGTTGTGTGCTTGTATTAGGTCTAATCTGCGAACCGTTCATCTCTGTTTGGTTGTCACCTAAATATCTTTTAGGCCATGAAGTGCTCATACTTGTGTGCATTCTTTCGTTCCTCTCCATAAACAGAAGCACCGTTGACGGATACATCGGAGGTTATGGCTTGTTTCAAGATATATGGGCTCCTGCAATAGAAGCAATAATCAATCTTGGTTTAGCATTTGCATTGGGCTATTTCTTCGATATAGCAGGTGTTCTTATGGGTGGTTTGGCAAGCAACTTAATCATAGTAAATGGGTGGAAGCCGTATTTCCTCTATACACGAGGATTCAAAATAAACCCATTGCGAGGCTATTTCTTGCCAATGGCATGGCGTTGGGGATTGTTGGCTGCCAATGGCGTTCTTTTTGTTTGGTTAGACAGCATGCTGCATCCCGACAATCTTAATTCATATTTTAGTATTGCTATATATGGACTTGTTTTGTCCGTGATCATCATCCCTACAATATATATACAGTTCTATATATTGACACCTGGAACCAGAAAGTTCCATCGCAGAATGTGGGGTATTGTTAAAGAAAAACTCCACTTGTCTAATTAAAAAGCACAAATTATGTCACAAAATCAACGTCAATCAAATATTGAACTGCTCAGATGCTTCGCAATGCTTTGCATAATTGTTTATCACTTATGTCTGTTTGCATTGGGAGGTGTTCCTACTGGCACAAAGCTGTATCAAGCCCTACAGATACCCCTACACATAGGCGTACCGTTGTTTGTGCTTATCAGTGGATACTTTGGCATTCGCTTCTCTCTGAAAGGTCTGATGCGCTTATGCTCCAAAGGATACTTTTATTTCGTTCCGTTAGCAGTCATACCAATGCTCGTCTATAATACGGGCGGAGTGAAAGATGTTTTGAAAAGCATTTTCATTTTTGGTTTTGATGCTCAGTGGTATCTAAATACATATCTGTATCTGTTTTTATTCTCACCCATAATCAATCGCTATTTGGAAAACATCACTAAAAGCCAGCGTTTTTACTTGTTAGCGATACTCACGTTTATGAGTGTTTATATTGGTAATGTTACGGAAGGAGACATCAGTCTTGTTGAAGGTAAGAATCTCACTAACTTTCTGTTGCTTTATACATTAGGAAATACAATTCGTCATAATCAGAATCTGATCAACGGATGCTCGCAAACAAAACTTGTGATGAGTTATCTCCTTTTTAATGCACTCTTAGTACTTGGCTTTATGTATGTACCATTGTTAGCAGGCAAAATCTGGAAATATTCCTATGCATACGACAGCCCGATCATCATGGTCAATAGTGTTTGGATATTTGCAATTTTCAGCAAGTTGGACGTTAAATCCAAATTTGTTAATTGGATGGGTAGTGGTGTGTTCGCCTGCTATCTTCTTCAGTGTCCTGCCATATTATGGAAGAATTGCTTTGAGCGTCCTATCCAATACATTTACGGCGTAGCAAATGAACCTTGGCAAATTTTGCCGATAATAGTTCTGTATGCAGCTGTGGCAATGCTGATAATGGGCAGCATCGACAAACTCCTTAATCCTATGTGGAATAGACTTGTCGCCTTTGCTGCAAAATATGACGAAAAGTGGAACACTAAACAACTGTGGTAACATGCAAATACTTAATTTTATAAAGTCACTCTATTTCAATTTCCGCTATCTGCCATTCAAGCAGGCCATTTATATGCCGGTTTGGATTACAACGAATTTTCGTATTCATGGTCTGAAACGAGGCCAACTTATTCTTCATCAGCCATATCGAAAAAGTGTGTTTCTTGGCGATTGCGGAAGTCCTGGCTTGCAGGAGATGAAAGGTGGACTTTATTTCACACATAACACCAAACTGATTCTTCATGGTTTTACTGTTATATCGCAGGGCTCCGTACTAAGAATGGACGCCGGAGCTACTATAGAATTAGGCAAGAACTTCTACTGCAATAAAAATTGCTATTTCCGAGCTTCCCAGAATATAGCCTTTGGCGATGATTGTCTGTTAGGCTGGAATGTGCAGATTAACACCTCTGATGGTCATGCGATAATACACAACGGGGAACAGAGCAATTCCGAATCACCAGTCACTATAGGCGACCATGTTTGGATCACTTCTAACACAATCCTCACAAAAGGTGTTTCTGTAGCAGATGGGTGCATTATAGCTCAGGGTGCTGTCGTAACCAAATCTATAGAAGAACAGAATTGTTTGATAGGTGGTGTTCCTGCAAAAATCATATCAACGAACATAGAATGGAGAAAATAACAAAAGTTTCAATTATTATTCCGATATATAATACTGGAGATAAGCTTGTACGTTGTCTTGAAAGCGTTCTCAATCAAACACTTGATGATTTCGAATGTCTGATGGTTGACGATGGTAGCACGGACCAGTCTCCGCAGGTTATTGACGAATTTGCAGCAAAGAATTCAAGATTCATAGCTATTCACAAGCCGAATGGTGGCGTTAGTTCAGCTCGTAATGAAGGCTTGAAGGTCGCAGAAGGAGAATGGGTCGTCTTCCTTGATAGTGATGATACAATAAAACCAAATCATGTTGAAGCTATGCTTTCTGTGGTTGAAGACGGAATTGATATTGTTTTCACGGGTTTCGAGCAGATTGTAGCAGGAAATCAAATTGTTAAAGGACATGCCTATGATAGGCAGATATATAAAGGGAAAGATGGCATTGCAAAATTTCTTGACGAAACAGAAGCACTTAACTTCATGATACCTTGGGACAGAATGTATCGTCGCAGCGTCATCGTAAAAGAAGGAATACTGTTTGATACGAAACTCTCTTTATCAGAAGACCGTTTGTTCTGCTATCAGTATCTGTTGCACACACGTGGCATTGCCACTATCCCTGAGATAACTTATGTACACGATGCTACAGATCAGAACTCATTATCCAACCGCTTTTACCCATTCTCAGTAAACGCATATCGACACGACACATTCGTAGATGCCACAGAAAAACTTATGTCTGCTTACACTTTTCCCGACCATGCAATGTTCTTATTATGGAAATATACATGGGACTTAATGGTACAGACTCTTTCTTCCTTACATAGCATCAAGAAGAATGTATTTAAGATCTCTATACAGCAAAAAGATTTCTTCCATAATCATTTTGGATGGAAACTATACGACATGGCACATAGAACATCCGAAGTAAAGGACTTTACACAGAGCACTCTGTTCCAGGTTATCTACAAAGAAAAATTCTTAAAGTGGAATCTTACTCGATTAGTCGAATTCATATTACATAAACTACATATTAAAAGATGATGAAAACCCCGATAGTATACACACTGATTAGCTCCGAGAAAGATTACTTCTTGGAGGAGCTGTGGGTGTCGCTCTATTCTCTTCGCCAGTTTCATCCAGAGGTGATGGTCAACGTGCTGGTGGATGAACCGACGAAGAAGTATGTGGAGCGATTCCCTGAACTCTGCGACATGATAACTAACATCGTTGTCGTGCCGGTGCCGGAGAACTATAATGCCAAGCAACGTTCACGAGTTATCAAGACCACGGTGCGCAATGTGATTGACGGTGCATACCTCTTCATTGATACGGATACTGTTATCTGCAAGCCGTTGGATGATATTGACAATCTGACTTGCGATATTGCAGCTGTGCCAGAAGAGCATCTTATGCTTAAAGATTTAACATTCTCTCCTGTGAATGGAATTAAAAATCTATTTGGTGTTGATATCTCTGATTCAAAGTATTGGTTCAATAGTGGAGTAATGTTTGTTGCAGACAACCCTACAACTAGAGAGTTTTACAAACTATGGAATCAGAAGTGGGAGTATTCATGTTTCGTAAAAGGAAACAGTCAAGATCAGCCAGCTCTTTCTGTGGCAAACAAAGAGAGCAATATGTTGATATCAGAACTATCTGGAATATACAACTCTCAGGTGGCGATGTCCTTAAAATACTTTGCAGATGCAGCGATTGTTCACTGGTGGCACATGAGCTTCATTGAGAACCAGGATTATTCTCCGTTCTTCAGCTTGCAGATATATAAAGATGTGAAGACGGCGAAAGGTCTCACGGCAGACATCAAAGAACTCATTAAGCATTGCAAGCAGAGTTTTGTGTCGCCAACGATGCCTGTAGGAAAAGAGCATATCTATTTCCTTTTCTCTCCGGCAGGTAAAATCTTCAACAGAATCTACAAAGAGGGTGGGGCAGCAAGTTTCTTAATGAACAAGTGTGCCGCTATCTTGGAAAAGATTCATAAATACACAAAGAAAAAATGATTTCAGTAGTAATACCTTTATATAACAAAGAGGCATCAATTGCGCAGTCTCTAAAGAGTGTGCTCTCACAAGAGTACGACGACTTTGAGGTTGTGATAGTGGACGATGGTTCTACGGATGGATCGGTTGGCGTTGTTGAGGCTATAAACGATCCGCGCATCCGACTGATTAAGCAGGAGAATGGTGGACCTGGCAAGGCTCGTAACACTGGCGTGAAGAATGCGAAAGGCGAGTGGATACTGTTTCTTGATGCAGATGACGAATTCTTGCCAGGGGCGTTCACAACATTTCATAATTTAAGTGTTAGTCATCCAGAGATAGAGTTGTTTTGTTGTTCTTCTATATACTGTATCAATGGTGAACAGCAAGGTGAGCCGTTTTCCTTTGAGGAAGGCGTATTAAAGAATCCGTATGCAGCTCTGTTCTTCCATAACTATGCTGCACGCACTGGTGACTTTATGTGTTCACGTCGTATAGCTTTAGCATGTCCTTTCAACGAAGAAATACGACGTTTTGAAGATGTAGAATGTCTTTTCCGCATGTATAAGAAGACAAAGGTCTATTTGCAGCCTATTCCCGTAATGATTGAAAAACGTGATTTCGCAGAAGCAAGTTATGCCCGTAAAGACATTCAGGAAGACTTTATTGGACATCTTGAATTCAAAGGAAAAAGTTTTTGGGAGCAAATGTGTCTATTTAAATTCTTTATTAGTGAACGTACCCATTATAGTCTACAGGCACAAAATCTTTACCCAACGCTTTACAGACGCTACGATCTTATGTTGTCACTGAAGTTAATGACATGGATGAATAAACGCACATGTTTTAAAAGTATCTTAAACCATGTGGTCGGTAAAATTAAGATTGGAGGAACTATTTTGCTTGTATGTGCTCACAAACAAGACCCGTATACAAGAAATGACGGAGTCTATAAAGCTATTCAAGTAGGTGCCAATCTGCATACAGATATTAATCTTGGCTACACTAAGGACAATGAAGGTGACAATATAAGTGAACGTAATTCAGCTTGGAGCGAATGGACTGCAATTTATTGGGGATGGAAGAACATAAAAAATGTTGAATATCTCGGTCTTTGCCACTACCGCCGCTATCTTGATGCAGAAATAAACGAAGAGACGATTGAAAAATTATTGAACGGCAAAGATATGCTTGTTTGCGATTACTACAAAGCTACACAGTATGATGTTGTATCTAAAGGTCTCATTTCTGCCCTTTCTCAAGAGGATTATTGGCTCTACATCGACACTGTTCTTAGTATCCATCCTGATGCTAAGGAGGCTTTGTTGAAGTATATGTATGATTCAAATACTTTCGTACCTTATAGTATCTTCGTAGCTAAGAAAAAACTTTACGATGAGTTCTGCGAATTTATCTTTCCCGTGCTCTTCGAACTGGAAAAACGCATAAAGGATCATAATTATAGCCGGCAGCGTCGCATCATTGGTTACTATGGAGAATGGTCGTTAGGCCTTTTTATAGCCTACCGTAAGTTGAAAGTTGAAAAACTCAACCTTGTAATGTCTGGTAAAGTTATCAAGACTAGATATTCATGGATACGAACATTCATAGGTGATATAAAACGTAGTGTAGTCACATGGCTTACACACGGACGTAATCCACAAACAGATTTTCATATTCCACAAGATATCGTTACAGGTTTCCGTAATGACGGAATCAAGTTGAAGACATTAAACACCGATTAAGTACATATATATTATGAATATCAAGAAATTGTTTAAGAGAGTATACTCACATTTCTTTCAGACGATGCCAGGCGAAATGACAATGAAAGGTTTTTGGAGCAGTTATCGTCTTGTTGCAAACCGCTACTTGAATGGACACTACGACTTGACAAAGTTACGTCCAGAAAATGTTGAAACGACAATGGGGGAGCAAAACATCTTTGTCTATTGGAATAATGGTTTTGATACAGCTCCTAAAGTAGTGAAAAGATGCCTTAAGACTATAAAAGCCAATGTTCCAGAAGGTTGGCAACTGCACATCATAACTGATGAGAACTTGAAACAATATGTAATGATGCCAGATTTTGTGGAAGAAATGGTTAAAAATGGCAAAATGTGCAGAGCCAATTATTCTGACATTCTTCGTCTCGCACTACTTTGGAATTATGGCGGTCTTTGGCTTGATGCAACATGTCTGCTGACACAAGGCATTCCCCAAATTATATTAGATAGTCCACTTTTCCTTTTCAATAATAAGGATTTGTGGCAAACCACGCCTTTTATATTTGAAAATTGGGTGATGCGTAGTGTTCCTGGAAACTATATAATTGGGAGAGTGTTGGAAAACTTGTTATGTTACTTTCTGCATTGCAAGAAGCCTAGAGCTATATATTTCGTCTGTTACTACATGTTTTCAGCCTTGTATTTGAGAGATAATAAAGCGAAAGAACTGTTTGACAATATGCCATGGTGGTATGCAAAAGATTCTTTCCTTATGCAAATAGGCTATGGGTTAAATCGTACTGTTAGCGATCAACAATGGCAATATGCTTTCGCAAAAAGCTTTGTACAGAAACTAAAATACCAGTATCCGCAAGAATGGAATGAGAGCACTGATACTATCATTGGACGTGTTCTCAGAGAAAAATGATGTTGGACGTCTCTGCATGTTTTGTTTCGCAGCATTAAGACAGGCAAGATGTCTCGCATAATAGATGGTTTGGAACTTATTTTCAAACATGTATATTTTTAGAATTATTACAGCTGCATTATTAAGGATTATGTATATGAAAGATAAGAATCTTAAAATCCTCGTAGCATCTCATAAGCCAGATAGAGTTTATCATGATGATGTATATACTCCAATTCATGTAGGTCGTGCCATTTCTAAATTCAAAAATGAAATGGCTGATATGATAGGCGATGATACGGGTGACAATATCAGTTCAAAGAATGGAGAGTTTTGTGAACTGACAGCTATTTATTGGGCATGGAAGAATTTAAAAGATGCTGATTATATTGGATTAGCTCACTATCGTAGATATTTTGAAACAAAGTTTACTTCTGCTAATATAGAAGATGTTTTTAAAACTCATGATGTAATCTTGGCAAAACCATATCTTCACGATCGTTATAACGAGATGAAAATGGCAAGGACGCTTGATATGGAAGATGAAGTGATTTTTCTCAAGGTTTTCAAGCGGTTGTTTCCTGAATATGAGCAAACGTTGATTAACTACATGTTTGGTTTCAAAGATTATCCTTATAATATGTTTGTTATGAAGAAAGAAACTTTCAACGATTATTGCTCGTTTCTCTTTTCTATTCTTTTTGAGTGCGATAAATTGATGAAGCCGTTGCCTTACACATGTTCAAGTAGAAGATTAGGATATATCGCAGAATATTTACTTCCTATATATTGCTTCCATCACAAATTAAGAATCCGTACAGAACCAGTCGTTTCTTTCATTGGAGAAAGTGGAGATGCTTCTAATAATTATAAGCAAATGCTAAAAATAGAAGTTCTTAAAAAAATATACGATAAACACAAGCCCAAAAGCATAGAAGATATGTGTATGCAGTCTGTGCTTATAGGATTGAAAAACGATGGAATTAAATTTGATTAATATGACAAAAAAATATGATTATCTGATAGTTGGCTCAGGATTGTTCGGAGCAACTTTTGCTTATTTTGCCAAGAAAGCAGGTAAGAAATGCTTGGTGATTGACAAGCGCTCGCAGTTGGGTGGTAACGTATATTGCGAAGAGGTTGAGGGCATCAATGTGCATAAATATGGCGCACATATCTTCCATACCTCTAACAAGGAGGTGTGGAATTTTGTGAACTCCATCGTTGAGTTCAATCGCTATACCAATTGCCCCGTTGCCAACTATAAAGGCAAACTGTACAACCTGCCTTTCAACATGAACACCTTCTGTCAGATGTGGGGGGTGACAACGCCGGAAGAGGCAAAGGCTAAGATAGACGAACAGAAATCGGAAGCTGTGGCTGCATTGAATGGACGCGAACCGCAGAATCTGGAAGAGCAGGCTCTGTGTCTGGTAGGTAAGGATATATTCTATACGCTTATCAAGGAATATACAGAAAAGCAGTGGGGACGCAAATGTACCGAATTGCCGGCGTTCATCATTAAGCGTCTGCCAGTGAGAATGGTCTTCGACAACAACTACTTCAACGACAAGTATCAGGGCATACCAGTAGGAGGCTATAACAAGCTTATAGACGGTTTGCTGGAAGGCATCGACTGCAAGACCGATGTCGATTTCTTCAACTCAGAATACAAGGACTGGAAAAAGTTTGCCGACAAGTTGGTTTACACAGGAGCCATCGACGAGTATTTCAACTACTCGTTGGGCAAGCTCGACTGGCGTACCGTAAGTTTCAAGACCCGCATAGAGGATACTGCGAACTTCCAGGGCAATGCTGTCGTTAATTATACCAGTCATGAGAAACCCTACACTCGTGTGATAGAGCACAAGCACTTTGAGATGTTCGGTCAAGAGGTTTACGACTGTCCGAAGTCGGTTGTGTCGGAGGAATATTCTACAGAGTATAAAGACGGCATGGAGCCATACTACCCAGTGAACGACGAACGCAACAACCAGCTTGCAGACCAATATCGCAAATTGGCTGCAAACGAGGATAATGTAGTGTTTGGCGGCAGACTGGCGCAATATAAGTATTATGATATGGCACCTGTGATTGAGCAGGTGATGAAGTTGTGGAAAGATATTTGATATAATGAAACAATTTCTCATAAAACTCCTCAATCTCCCCACAACCATTCGCATCAAGCTCTACCCTCGTATCAACCGCATGATATTAAAGGCGCTTAATGTTGCGTTTGGCAGGAATCTTCAGATTCCAGGCAAAGTGTCTTGGCTAATCGGGGGGGGTAAGTTGAAAATAGGAGATAACTTTTACTTTTCTTCTGGTGATGCGGTGAACCCGATGACGAGCAATCTGCAGGGTGCAGTGTACGTAGAGCCAGGTGCAGAACTTACCATTGGCAACAATGTTGGTATGAGCAGCACACGCATTTGGGTTCACGATAGCGTTGCGGTTGGCAACAATGTAAAAATTGGAGCATGCGTCTTGATAACCGATACCGATGCACATCCCATGGATTATATGGCTCGCCGCACATCCAACGAAGGCACGAAGTCGGCACCAATAGTGATTGAGGACGATGTCTGGGTGGGTGCTCACAGTATCATCCTCAAAGGTGTCACGATTGGTGCAAGAAGCATCATAGGTGCTGGAAGTGTAGTGACAAAGAGTATTCCTGCGGATTGCGTGGCAGCAGGAAACCCGTGCAGGGTGATAAAGAATTTAAAATAATGAAACAACGTATTGATTATATCGACCGAATGAAGGGCATGGCAATCTTCTTGGTTGTCATGGGACATGTTTACGGAATGGTTTTCAACCAGAGTGAGGATGTCACATACAAATGGATCTGCAGTTTTCACATGCCTTTGTTCATGTTCTTGAGTGGTCTTGTTACCTGCTCAGGTGTTGTGGCTCCGTATTGGGGCGTTAGAAAACTGGGCAAGAAGTTGAAAGGACTGCTGTTGCCGTTGGTTGTGTTTGGAATGTGTTTCTCCATGACCTTCTCAAAAGACTTCTTGACTGGCTTGATCGGCTTTCTTGAATCGCCAAACAAGAACGGCTACTGGTATCTGATGACCTTGGCTGTATTCTATGTGTCGCTTTCGCTTTACCGTTTGAATATCAAGCAAAAGTGGTATGTAGATGCTGCATTGGCAATTTCTTTATGGGGGGGGTACTTCGTACTATGGAAGTATACAGCACAGACGAAAGATTACTTCTGTCTGCTGAACTGCGGTAACTTCTATCTGTTCTTTATGCTTGGCGTTTTCACCACAAAGTATCGGTTGTTGGAAAAGGCGAAGAATGCCAATTGGCTGTTCTCTGTCTGCATCGTGCTGTATGCCGTCTTGTTCTGCGTAGAGATGCCGATACATGCTTTGGACAGTTTGAACAGGCACATCTTCATGCCGTTCTGCATGGTGTTTGTCATTGTGACATTGTTTATGGCACGCCACGGCGAGACGTCGCACTTCGAACGTATATTAGACTATGTGGGCAAGAGAACGCTTGATGTGTATGTGCTCCATTATTTCTTTATCAGCGTTGTTCATCTGCAAGACGTGGGTAAATACATGGAGGGATCAGGTAATAGTCTGCTGATGTTTGTATTGGCAGTCGGCTTAGCTACAGTCATTACAGCTTTGTCTGTTGGCGTAGGAAATGTACTTCATAAAGGACGGCTGATTGAAAAATTGGTTTATGGAAAATAACAAAAAAACAATAAAGGCGGTGGCTCCTTTCGCTCACCCTGGCTTCTTGAACTTTAAGCAGGCGCCGTATGCGGCTTGGGTAAGGAATGGAGGACTGGTGGCGGAGGAGCACTATCCTCCTCGGTGGTTGCACGGAGCGGCGTACCGATGGGAGCTGCCTACGATATGGAAGAGTGGAAAGGAGGCGCGTCTGAGGTTCGTTGAGCCGGTGTCGCTTTCGTTCGACTCGTTCCCCGACTATGCGATGTACGAGGTTGTGCCGATGTTCTGGGACTGCTGGCCTCGCTACTTCGAGAAGACTTGCTGGTGGCTGAGAAAGCATGGGGTGAGGACGGCGATATTTTCTTCGCGTCAGACCGCTGAGAAGATGCAGGAGCGGTTCTCGGGCAAGCATGAAGGATGGCAGAAGATAGATGTTATCTGGTGTGCGGAGGCTGTAGACGAATCGGTTTATCAACGGGGCAAACTCTTGAAGGATAGAACTATAGACTTGCTGGAGTTCGGACGGTCGAACGATAAGGTGGTCAGTTCGGCGAAACTGGCTGGTGTGAAGATTAATGGAGCGCCGCTGCAGCATGTCTGCACGAAGCAGAACGGCAAGTTCATCTTCACCAACGAACAGCTTTATGAGGCGATGGGCGACGCGAAGGTAACAATCGCCTTGCCACGTAGCATGACGCAGCCGGAGATTGCGGGCGACATCGAGACGCTGACTCAACGCTATTGGGAGTGTATGTTCTCACGCATGGTGATGGTGGGGCATGCGCCGCAAGAACTCGTCGACTTCATCGGGTATAACCCAGTGGTAGAACTGCGAGACGACATCTCGGCAGAAGACCTGATTGCCGATGTACTGGAGCACATCGACGATTACCAACCGCTTGTAGACCGTAACAGAGCAACGGCGGAGCGGCTCGGTAGTTGGACAGTAAGAATGAAATGGTTGATGGAAGAGTTGAACAAACGCTATATGTAATATTAGTTTAGTGAAAAAATCTACCATATCTTCCAGTGAGCGCACAACGAGTTGTGCCACAACGAGATAGAGGCTGGAAGATAACTGGCAGAAGGCCGTCATCTACCAGCCTATCTACCAGCCACAGACATCTATCTTCCAGTTGCTGGCATGCAACTATCAGCAGATATACAGTGCGCATATTGTTACATCTGTGATAAACAGTTGTTACCGCGCTGCAAAAATGGTGTTACCGCATAGGGGAAATGGTGTTTCCTCGCTGCGGTAATGGCTGGAAGATAGGCTGGAGGATTCGGGCTTTTTAAGAAAATCTACCAGCCTTTATGTGACTGATATGCAGTAGGTTGCAGGAATGCTGGGAGATATGGGAGATTTTTTGCTTAAACTGATTTGTGTTTGGAATATACGTAATGATAAAAATATTATTCTAAAATAAATAATATAAAAATATGATACCTAAGATTATTCATCTCTGTTGGTTGTCGGGTGATCCTTATCCTGCAGAGATTCAAAAGTGTTTAGATACTTGGAAAAAGTATTTGCCAGACTATGAGGTTTGGGTGTGGGATACCAAACGATTTGATATTAACAGTACGATATGGACAAAGCAAGCATTTGAGGCTAAAAAGTATGCTTTTGCTGCAGATTATATTC
>ULXQ01017363.1_pt1 | contig 20335 bp, 18 predicted proteins | sample 1961481 | NCBI WGS metagenome assembly ULXQ01 (sample SAMEA4835843, study PRJEB28245) | human gut metagenome | biome: gut microbiome; material: fecal sample | place: Denmark | collected 2008 | reverse complement strand
CCCGCCGTGGAGCAGCCCCATCCCGCTGCGCAGGAACAGGCACTCCCGTGTGCACCGTCAACCCAGCCCGCTGCGCAGGGGCAGGCACTCCCGTGTGCGCCGTCAACCCAGCCCGCTGCGCAAAATCCCCTCCGCTGCACCATCCTCGACGCCGGGCACCACGGCGCGTCCAACGCGACGGGAGAAGCACTGTTGGATTTGGCACAGCCGGAGCTGGTCCTGATTTCCTGCGGCAAAAACAACCGGTACGGGCATCCAGCGCCGGAAACGCTGAAACGCCTGGAAGAGCGGGGAATCCGCTGGTATTCCACGGCGGAGGTCGGCGCAATACAGGTGCATGTTGGAAAGAAAAAAGTGAAAATAGAAACTAGTACATCGTTTTCGAAATAACTATACCACTCACTTGCCTGTGAATCCGATTGCACAGGTATAAAAGCCTCAGCGTAGCCCGCTACGCCTGCGTTTTTATACCTGCACACTCGAATCCACATCCTACGCGATTGGTATAGTTATTTACGAAACGCTGTACTAGTCGGATTGGACAAAAACAAGTCATGCAGGACTAAAAAATACGAAAAAGCGTCTGTACAATAAAATGAAAAAAACTGCAGAAAGAGCAAAACCAACTATAAAACAAACAAAAATACACATTTTAACGAACATTAAAAATAGAGAACAAGAATATACGATATAACAATGTAAAAATGATTAAATTTTGATCGGGGGGGGGGTAAAAGCCGGAAAATAGTGGGGAAAACAGAGTATATTCAGGCGAACAGGATTCCAGGAAAAACATGCCAATTGAAAAGGAAAGAATCCGAAATACGAGATACAAGAGGAGGTTTTCTATCAATTTTTAACACTTTTCATAGAAATTTAATCAAAATGACATAAATATTGGCTACGTTGTCTGCTTGCAAAGAAGACGTTAGATGGTATAATAAAGTGACTGGAAAGAAGTTTGTAATTTCGACAAAAAACATAATTGTTAGAGTAGAAATACGTTAGGATGAACAGAAAGAAACAAGTGGGGGACAAGATGAAGAGAAAGCAGGAGAAGCCGGCATATGACCGGATCGCTGCCGGAGAGCGGCTGCGCTCCCGTAGGGTTGAGCTCGGCTGGAGCAGAGAGCTGGTGGCAGAACGGCTCGGTGTCGTCAATAAATATTATGCGGATATCGAGCGGGGAACCTGCGGCATGAGTGTGGAAACACTGATTAACCTGTCCCGCTTGTATGGAGTGAGTCTGGATACGCTGATTTATGGCGAGAAAGAGAAAAAATCCGCAGTCAGTCAGGAAGAACAGCTGATGCGCGGACTCAACGGGATGTCTCAGAGTGTACAGGATTACTGCCTGCGGATGCTGTGGCTGTTTGCCGACGGACTTCGGGCAGCACAGGCGGAGGCTGCAGCAAAATGCGAGACAGTACCGGAGACCGTAAAAAGCAGCTCGGATAGCAAAAAAAACTCCGGAAGTGAGGCCTGAGATGCCGGAGAAGAAAAATCAGTACATAGATATTCACTGTCATATTTTGCCGGAGGTGGATGACGGCGCGAGAAATCTGGAAGAGAGCCTGACGATGCTGCGCCAGGAAGTAAAACAGGGCGTTGCAGCAGTTATCCTGACTCCGCATCAGAAACCGAACAGACGCAGCATTACCGCTGCTTCCGCACTGGAACGGACACAGAAGCTGCAGCAGGCTGCGAAAGAAAACGGAATCGACATCAGACTTTACAGCGGCGGTGAGATTTTTTGCTGCATGGATACCATTGAGCTGTTAAAACAGGGCAAGGCGGGAACTCTTGCCGGATCAGATTATATTCTGACAGAATTTTCACCGGACGAAGAATGGGCGTACATTCGGAACTGCCTGTATGACCTGCTCTGCGAGGGCTACCGCCCGATTGTCGCCCACACCGAGCGCTATCGGAACGTGGTAAAGGATTTCAACCGGGTCGAAGAATTAAAGGACATGGGTTGCCGGATCCAGATCAACGCAGGAGAGCTGCCGGGACTGCTGGGCGGACAGCTAAAGCGCACAGCACGCAGCCTGATAAAAGAAGAGCTTGCAGATCTGATCGGAACGGACGCCCACAGAGTAGAGGGAGACCGGTCTGTATCGATGGCGGAAGGAGCCTCATGGCTGCAAAGACACTGCAGCCCGGAATATGCGGCACGTCTGCTCTACAAAAACGCAGCACACATTCTGGACAATACAGATATGGAAGACATCGAATAGAAAAAGGGGAACGAGACATGGAAAATCAAAACCAGAGAAGCAACGAGGAAACCGAAATCGATCTGGCAGAACTTTTTTGGGTACTCTGGAGAAAGCTTCCGCTGATGATTGCAGTGGGACTGTTTACAGCACTTCTGGCCTTTGGGGGAAGCAAATTTCTGATGACGCCCACGTATCAGTCTGTAACAAAAATCTATATTCTGAATAAGCAGGACAGTAGTAGTGCAAATGTAACCTACAATGACCTGCAGGTAGGGACACAGCTGGTTAAGGACTATTCGGAGCTGATCAAAAGCCGTTTCGTACTGGAAGCGGTGATCGAGCAGCTGGATCTGCCCATTAGCTATGAACAGCTGAGCGGCAAGGTGGCTGTCAGCACACCAACGGACACCCGAGTAATCTCCATTACAGTGACGGACAGCAGCCCGGTTATGGCAATGAAGATCGCAAATGCGGTCCGGGAAGCAGCATCGATCCATATCCGCAATGTTATGGATATCGAAGCGGTGAATATCGTAGAAACTGCAAATATGCCGACTTATAAAGCAAGCCCCTCCGTCGGAAAGAACACGATGATGGGCGGAATGCTTGGTATTCTGATTGTAGCAGCCATCGTCATCCTTTCCCACCTGATGAACGATACGATTCAGACGGAAGAGGATGTGGAAAAATATCTTGGAATTTCCACCCTTGCGATGATTCCGCTGAATGAAGCTGACGGCAAGAAGAAAAAGAAAAAATATAAAAAACAGGCGACAAGCGGAAAGTGAGGTGACAGGGAAATATGCAGAACGTAGTAATTCGCTCCATTGAGCGTCTGGATTTCAGAACAAAAGAAGCCTATAAAACATTGCGTACCAATCTGAGCTTTGCGGGAAAAAATGTCAAAGTGATTTCCCTGACCAGCTGTACGCCAAACGAAGGAAAGACAAGCGTTTCCTTCCAGTTATGTCTGTCCCTTGCAGAAAGCGGCAAGAAGACGATCCTGGTCGACGCAGACCTGCGCAAATCCGTACTGCGGGGCCGTTATAAAGCAAATCGTGAAAAATACGGACTGTCCCATTACCTGAGCGGACAGATGGAACTGGACGATGTATGCTGCAGAACCAACGTCAACAATTTCGATATTATTTTTGCAGGACCGATACCGCCCAACCCCAGTGAGCTTCTGGGAGGCGATGCGTTTAAAAATATGCTGGAGGTGCTGCGGATGAAATACGATTATGTCATCGTAGATACACCGCCCCTTGGCAGCGTCATCGACGGCGCGGTTGTAGGTGCGATCTGCGATGGAACGGTACTCGTTGTCGAAAGCGGAGCCATCAGCTACAAATTTGCCCAGAATGTAAAAGAACAGCTGGACAAGGTAGGCTGCCGGATTCTTGGATGCGTCCTGAACAAGGTCAACACCAAAAAGAATCCTTATTATGGAAAATATTATGGCTATTACTATGGCAGCTATTACGGCTACGGACAGGATGGTGCAGACGAAGCACAGGACGAGCTGCTGCTGGATGCAGGCTCCAAAACCGACGCGACAGCTGCTGAGACAGAAACTGCTGTACCGAAACAGAACACGGGAGAAAAGGAGGATGCAAAATGAGTACAAAAGGTCTGACCATCGGATTTTTTATTGCAGATGCAGCTTTGATTGCGCTTTGCGCATTCTTCTACTTACAAATGGACCGGACAGCGCCGGTGATCACACTGCCGGATACCGAGCAGACCTATACAACCGGCACAGATACCGATCAGCTGCTGGAAGGCGTAACCGCTTACGATTCCCATGACGGGGATGTGACAGCCTCCTTACTGATTGAAAAGGTGACAGAAACCGGAAATGGCGAAGTGATCGTAACCTATGCAGCTGTGGATTCTTCCAATAACGTGGCAGAACAGTCACGGATTCTGAAGACTGCAGGACATCCTGCATCGGACCCTGAGGACTAAAATACATGGGGAGGAACCGGTTAAAAAGACTGAAATTTCATAGTCAGCTATGTGTTGCAACACTGACGATTGTTCTGTTTGCAGGATATGTCAGAATAAGTGGTTCTATTCTGAATGCACTGATTGCTGCAGCAATCGCTCTGGCCTGCTGCATTGTCCTGAAAGGCACGGATGTCGGAATCCGCAGCGTCAAGGATCTGATCCGGAGAAATCTCCCGGCAGTACTTGTTCCGGCACTTACTGTTTTCAGAACGCAATGGGGACTGAAAACAGTTTTTATGGCATTGCTTTTGGGAGTTGTACTGCTTTTTGTCTGGAGTTTTTTGGCAAAGCGCTGGATATGCCATGAAGTGACGCCTGGCTGGACGTTGCTGATCTACGACAGCAAAGAGAACCTGCGGCGGGCGGATGCAATTGCCAAAAGCAGACCGGATCTGATAGAAAATGCAGGAACCTATCGTTATCGTGGCAAACAGGATACGCCTTCGGAGCCGGGAGCGAGCAGCCACATCGATTTAGCAGAAATCGATCATCTGGTGCGGGTATTTCGAATTCCGCAGATGGTAATCTGCATGGAACATGGCGAAGAGGTGCAGGAATACTGCAGGGAAAACGGAATTCTTGCATTCCTGCCGGAAGATGTAGAAACAAATGGAACCCTCCTTTATCCGGATAAAATCCGATGCGTCAGACCGAAGCTGCAGAAATGAACTGGTGAAAACGGGGTAGAGAACAAATGATCAGTATCGTTGTGCCTGTATACAATGCAGAAAAATATATTGCGACTACAATTGAAATGGTACAGCGCCAGACCTATACGGACTGGGAGCTGATTTTGGTGGACGATTGCTCGAAGGATCACAGCGTGGATGTAATGAAAAGCTGTATTGGAGCAAATTCGGACAAAATTCGTCTTATCCAAAAAGAAGTCAACGAGGGTGCCGCGATGGCACGCAATACGGGAATCGATGCAGCACGTGGCAGATATATCGCTTTTCTGGATGCAGACGACATCTGGTATCCGGGAAAATTGGAAAAGGAACTCGCTTTTCTGGAAAAGCATGATGCAGCCTTTGTGTTTTCCTCCTATGAATTCGGAGATGAAGACGGCGTCCCGACCGGAAAAGCAGTCCATGTACCAAAAACCTTAACCTATCGGCAGGCACTGAGCCGTACAGTTATTTTTACCTCAACGGTTCTTCTGGATACACAACAAACCGGGAAAGAGCTGATTCACATGCCGAAGATCGGCAGCGAGGATACAGCAACCTGGTGGAAAATTTTAAAAGCAGGCTTCACAGCCTATGGCCTGGATGAATCCCTTGCGATATACCGCAGACCGCCCCAGTCCCTGTCCTCTAACAAAGGAACGGCAGTGAAACGGATCTGGAACCTGTACCGGACAGAAGCAAAGATGTCCGTTGCGACAGCGTTTATCTACATGTTCTTCTGGGCATGGAGGGCAACGGTGCGCAGAGTGGTGGCGGACACGATCCGCAGCCATGTGGAATCCGTCAAACGGTTTGTAACGCTTGAATTATCACTGGTAGGACTGATCGTACAGACCTTACTGTTCGCACATGTCTGGTTCCAATGGTATTACCCTTTGATCAGCAGCTTCCGGTTCAGCCAGGAAGGTTTTGCGTTCGGTACGGGCTTAAAGCTTTATTTCAGAGGACATTTACTGATCCTTGCAGTTTATCTGGTTGTCCTGCTTTTTTTGAGCAAGATCATGGGAGCCCTGAAAACCGGTTATCTCAAACCGGCAAATATCTTTGCTTCCCAGATGACTGCGCTGGTCATTACCAATATTGTGATTTACTTCCAGCTTTCTCTGATGAGAAACTGGTTGATCCCCGGAGAAATTATGGCATTTCTTACGGTGGTACAGATTGTTGTAGCGGGTATCTGGTCGTATTTGAGTAACTGGATTTATCTGTCTGTATTTCCTCCGATCGAAACGCTTGCAATCGAAGGAGAAGAAAGTATCAATTCCGTGGTTCGGGCATTTGATACCAGACGAGACCGGTTCAAAATCATGAGAACCCTGAAATTACAGGACAACAATCTGGAAGAAATCAAGGAAGAATGCCTGCGCTGGTATGGTGCGGTTATTCTGGGATCGATGGAAGAATCGATCCGAAGAGAGCTGTTGGAATTTTGCTACAGCCATTATATCCGGGTTTATCTTTCACCGGATATACCGGATATCCTGATGCAGGGAACGGAAACGATGGATCTGTTTGATACGCCGCTTCTGGAGCTGAAGGAATATCCGATCAGCTGGGAAATGCGAGTCCTCAAAAGACTGACAGACCTGGTGATTTCAGGCGGACTGATGCTTTTGCTTTCCCCGATTCTTCTGGTTCGGATTCTGTACGGCAAAGCAGTCTGCGGCACTGTTTTTGAAAAACAGGAGTGTACAACAAAGGGTGGAAAATCCTTTTTCTTACATACATTTGTCAGGAAAGATGGAAAGACAACCTGGATGACATCCTTGCCGATGCTCTGGGATGTTTTCCGGGGAAAAATGTCTGTTGTCGGTCCGCGTCCGTTGACCAAAAAGGAAATGGATGCGCTGATTAAGGAAAATCCCAGATATTTTTATCGCCTGAGAGTGCAGGCAGGTTTGACCGGCTATGCACAGGTTTATGGTAAAAAAACGTCCGCACAGGAAGACCTGCTGAAGCTGGATCTGATTTATATTCAGCATTTTTCAGCACTGATGGACATGAAACTGATGCTGCTTTCTCTGCAGGGAGAAAGTCGGCAGTAATAGCTTCAGGGTGGAGGTAGTGGTTGACAATGAAAAAAATGAAACATGACGTACCGATCAGACTGGTCAAAGTGTTAATTCTGATTCTCATGATGGTAGCGTTTGGCTTTGTATGGTATGGATATTATGCCGCACGGGCACAGGTACATTATTATCGCAGGGGCGACTGGGTCGTGATCCTGCTGTTTGGAATCCTTTACTACGGATTCTGCAGATCCTATGACGCGTTCCATATTTCTATCAGTCCGATTTCTGAGATTATTTACAGCCAGACGCTGGCACTGATCATTTCCGATTTTATCATGTATGTGGTTATCTGGCTTTTGTCCCTGTACATGCCGAATGCCGTGCCGCTTCTGATTACGTTTGGGGTACAGTTTTTGATTTCGGTGCTGTGGACTTTTCTGGCACATCAGTGGTACTTCCACAATTTCCGGCCGGGAAGGACAGCCGTGATCTATGACCTGCGTGAGGGCATGGAATCTCTGGTCGGCGAGTACGGAATGGAGAAAAAGTTCCATATCGAAAAGGTACTCGGCGTAGAAGAATGCCTTGCAAAGCTCTCTGTACTGGATGAAATGGATACCGTATTTTTATCCGGCATCCACAGCCATGAAAGAAACATTATTTTAAAATATTGTATGTATCAGGATATTCAGGTTTATGTGATTCCGAGAATCGGCGATGTTATCATGGGCGGAGCTAAGAAGGTTCACATGTTCCACCTCCCGATGCTGCGCATCGACAGATACCGTCCGATTCCGGAATATACCATTGCAAAAAGAGCATTCGACATTCTGTTTTCCGGAATCGCAATTGTTATTGCATCGCCTTTTATGCTGGTAACCGCAATCGCGATTAAGAGCGACGGAGGACCGGCTCTCTATAAACAGACGCGCCTGACCAAGGACGGAAAGGAATTCAACGTCCTGAAGTTCCGCAGCATGCGCGTCGATGCCGAAAAAGACGGCGTTGCCCGCTTGAGCACCGGCGACAAGGACGACCGTATCACACCGGTTGGCAAGGTCATCCGCAAGATCCGTTTTGACGAGCTGCCTCAGCTGTTCAACATCCTGCGCGGCGATATGAGCATCGTCGGTCCCAGACCGGAGCGCCCGGAGATCGCCAGACAGTATGAAGAGGAAATGCCTGAATTCCGGCTTCGCCTTCAGGCAAAGGCAGGCCTGACCGGCTATGCCCAGGTCTACGGCAAGTACAACACCACGCCGTATGACAAGTTGCTGATGGACTTAACCTACATCGGAACTCCCAGCCTGTGGGAAGATTTCAAAATCTGTCTTGCTACAGTAAAAATCCTGTTTATGCCTGAAAGCACCGAGGGAGTGGCTGAAGGTGCGACTACGGCAATGGGCGGAGAAAAACACTGATTCGCCGCAACCTACCGGATTGAGTGAAAATATTGAAACGGCTCAGACTCTTGGAGAATGAGTCTGGGCTGTAATCTTTGATATGCGGAGAGGAATTATGAGCGTTGTGGAATACAGAGAATACTCCGTTCTGATGTCGGTTTACCACAAAGAGAAGCCGGAGTATTTGAAGCAGGCGATTGAGAGCATTCAGGCACAGACATTCCCAACGGATGATTTTGTGCTGGTATGCGATGGACCGTTGAACGAACCATTGGATAACGTTATTACTAAAAAGCAGCAGGAGATGGGTACAACGTTGAGCGTTGTTCGGTTAGCGAAGAACGGTGGTCTTGGTAATGCACTGAATCAGGGAATCAAGCACTGCAAAAATGAGCTGGTCGCCCGGATGGATAGCGATGATATTGCCTATCCAGACCGTTGCGAGAAACAGATTAATATGTTCAATACGCACCCGGAAGTGAGTATTTGCTCAGGTGTCGTGGAGGAATTTACGACAGACCCAGAGGTTGTAGACACGAGGCGCGTTCCGCCGGAAACCCATGCGGAAATTGTAGAGTTTGCAAAGAAGCGGAATCCGTTCAATCACCCCTGTGTGATGTATAAGAAGTCCGCAGTCGAAGCAGTTGGCTCCTATCAAGATTTCTACTTACTGGAGGACTATTACCTTTGGCTAAGGATGCTGATGGCAGGGTATCAGGGCTATAACATTCAAGAGCCGTTGCTCCATATGCGGGCAGGCTCGGATATGTATAAACGGCGTGCGGGTTGGAAATATGTTAAAATGCAGAAAAGACTATTTAAGTTCATGAAGGACAGCAGGTTTATTGGGAACTGTCAGTTCATCAAGGGTTGCGTGATCCGTAGTGGATCGGCGCTGGCTCCCAACTGGCTGCGGAAGTTTATGTTTGAGAAAGTGTTGAGAAAGTAAAGAGGAGTTAATTAGATGAAGATTGGAATCCTTACTTATTACGGCGTACATAATCATGGTGCTGTTTTACAGGCTAATGCATTGAAGACAGTAATGGAAGGTAAAGGGCATGAGTGCGGTTTCCTTGAGTTCGAGCGTAGTTACTCGAACATTTCTCAGCAGCAAGCTAATAAGTACAAATTTGGATTGGGCAGTATTGGTTTCTATGCCAAGTACATGATGGAAAAGGGCTTGGGAAATATTCTTTATAATGTAAGTAAAAAACGGACACTAGGGAAATTTAGAGCTGTCAATATTCCGATGATGGGTAAGTACGAAGATTTTACAGGAGACTTGGCTGTAATCGGGAGTGACGAGGTGTTCAGCCTTGAAATCGGTGTTAATCCGTTTCTGTATGGTAATGGTTTGAAGGCAAAGCACATCATCAGCTATGCAGGGTGTTTTGGTCCTACGACGTATGATGAGGTCGTTAAGCAAGGACAGCAGAAGATGATTTCAGATGGACTTCGTCGGATGGATGCAGTTTCCGTGAGAGATCAAAACTCGATGGATACTGTGAAAAAATCTGCCGGAATTGACGCAACACTTGTATGTGATCCAGTCATTCTCTACGGATATGAGAAAGAGATGAAATCCTTTGTGCCTCCGATGAAGGACTACATTCTTATCTACTCGTATGATAAGAACTTGAATGATGAAGCAGAATATAACCATATCAAGAAATACGCAGAAAAGCACAATCTGAAGATTGTATCAGTGGGCTACTACCATAAATGGTGCAAGTCTATTGATGCGTCACCGTTTGAGCTACTGGGATGGATCAAAAATGCAAAACTTGTTGTAACAGATACATTCCATGGTTCCGTGATGTCTATCATTTGCAATACCCCGGCAGTTGTAAAACTGCGTGGCAATCAGAATAAGTTGCGATTCCTTTTGTCGGAATACGGTCTGCTGGACAGAACAATTTTGGATTTTTCGGAAATGGAAAGCGTTGCAGACAAATCTGTGGATTTTGCTAATGTGAATGCCGCAATTCAGGAACGCCGTGCTGCTTCTATGAAGTTCTTGGATGATGCACTTGCTGGCTGCCGGTGATGAGGAAAAAGTATGTTGACGGTTGATTATGAAAAATGTACAGGCTGCGGGGCGTGCGTTCAGCGTTGTCCGAAGCGGTGCATTTCATGGACAGAGAGAGAGTTTGGATTTCGATATCCACAAATTGATAAAGATGCCTGTGTAAATTGTGGTCTGTGCGAAAAAGTGTGTCCTATCGATAAGGCACTCGAGGTTTCTGCCGAGCAGAAAGCGTATGCGGCTGTACATAAGGATGATGAAGTGCTGGCGAAAAGCACAAGCGGTGGGGCGTTTACTGCCATCGCCGATGCCATCTTTGCGCAAGGCGGCATTGTGTATGGTGTAGCGATGCTGGATGGTATGCGGGTTAAGCACATTCGGACAAGCGGTAAGGATGACTTTGAGGGACTGCGGAGCTCTAAATACTTGCAAAGTGATACCGGTACCACCTATCAGATGGTTGAGCAAGATTTAAAGCAGGGAAAAACAGTCCTATACTCTGGGACTCCTTGCCAGATTGATGGGTTGAAGAACTTCTTGGGGAAGGACTACGAGAATCTTTATACCGCAGATATTGTGTGCCATGGAGTTGGTTCTCAAGCCTACTTTGACAAGTACATGGATTATGCCAGAGAAAGATACGGCAAGATAAAGGTGCTACGGTTTCGATCCAAGGAGTACGCGGGGTGGAGTTGCGGCGGCGTCGTCGTCGTCGATACTTCTAATTGCCTGAAAAAAATCCCGTATCGGGATTTTGATAATTATTACTACTCCTATTTTCTGTCTGGGGATATTTATAGAAAGTCCTGCTACACCTGTAAGTATGCAAATACGAAAAGAGTCGGTGACTTTTCGCTGGGAGATTATTGGGGTGTGGAAGCCTTGAATCTACCGCTACGGACTGAAAACGGTTGCTCCTTGCTGCTTGTAAATACTGAGCAAGCAGAAAAACTGCTTGAAACGGTGACTGATCTTGATAAAGTTGAAACCACAATTGAGCAAGCGGCGCATTGCAATAAGCAGCTTAATGAGCCATCGAGATTGCCGGGAAGCCGACAAAAACGAATCGAAGAATATGAGTCGATGAATGGGAGACAGATTCAGAAAGTGTATTTAAAGACTCATCGAAAGACAGTTGTAAAAGGAAAACTGAAGGCTTTGATGCCGTACAAGTTGAAATTGTTAATTAGAAGTAAAAGAACGTAACGGAGGGAAGGCTGTGGTAACGATAAGAATCAAAGGCGGATTGGGAAATCAGCTTTTTCAATATGCTGCTGCGTATTCACTGGCCAAAAGACTGAATCAAAAACTGAAATTAGATAGTTCTTTTTTTCCACAGCAGACGCTTCGTGGTTTCAAATTGGGACAGATGAATGTATCCTGCGCTGATATTGCGGGTGTTCAGTCTTCTATTGTTGAGTTGTATAAAAGTAGATACCTTAATAAAGCTCTCCGTAAGGCTAATATTAGGGTTCTTCCTTGTGGCAGCAAAAAAAAATACTTATTAGAAACACGCTCAGACATTGTACCAGAATTTTTTAGCATTAGCCAAACCGATATTTATATGGATGGATATTATCAAAGTGAAGAATATTTTGAAACTTATAAAAAAGAGTTGATCGAGCAGTTCACGCCCAATTATCCAAGTGAGCAAGAATATGAAGATGTACTCTCTAAAATTATAAAATGTGAATCTGTCGCCGTTCATATGAGACGTGGAGATTTTCTCAGCGCCCAGAATGATTCGAACCCCAATCATTATTTATTGGGAGAACAGTATTACCACAATGCTTTGAAGTATGCAAATGAACATCTGGAAAATCCTGTGTTTTTCTGGTTTTCTGATGATATTGACTGGGTAAAACAAAACTTTGGTGAAAGAGAGTACTTCCGCTTTGTTAGTTTGCATACAAAACATTCAGATATTGATGAAATGATGCTGATGAAAAATTGTAAGCACATTATTGCAGCAAATAGCACTTTCAGTTGGTGGGCTTCTTGGCTTAATGAGCATAAGGATGCCTTACATATTTGCCCAGCAAAACGGTATGGCAATTTGCGCATGATTCCAGAAAACTGGATCAAGATTGGAGTTGAGTGACTGAAATGAAAGTAATCCATATTGTGGATAGCCTAAATGTAGCAGGTGGTGTAAACAGCTTCGTATACGACCTATGCCTTGCTATGAAAAAACAAAATGTAGATGTAAGTCTGATTGGAATTCTTGACTCCAGTGAAAAAGATAACGACTCGGTGAAAAAATTGAAGGCTCATGGCATTGATGTCATTTGCCTCGGAGCGAAAAGCAAGAAGGACGCATTAATGCGATATCGTCCTGTGCTTCGAAAAGCTATCGCACAGATAGCAATTGATGAAGCAACAGTTTGCAATCTTCATTTGAAATTAAGCGTTTTACTTGGTGGAATGGCTACCATTGGGTTAAGAAATGTTAAATGTGTTGAGACGTATCATTCGCAATATAGCCATTATTCATTGGAATATAATTTGATGAAGCCTAGAATATTGCTTTATATTCCGTGCTCAAAATCGGCAGGGGTGGAAATGCAATCGCGCTTTCATGTGCCAAAAGAAAAAATGTGCGTAATTTCAAATGGAATTGATTGCGAAAATGTTAGTAAGGTAGTACCAGAAAAAAACAATAGTATAACGATTTTGTCTGTAGGAAGATTGACAAAACAAAAAAATTACCCAGTATTGATTGAAACATTCAATGAAATGGCTTCAAAAGATATTGAATACGATATTATAGGGTCGGGGGAAGATGAAGAAAAACTGAAACAGATGGCAACATCGGATTGCATTAAATTTCTCGGAACAATGGAACGAGAAAAAGTACTATTGAGAACCGCTGGTGCGGATTTGATATGTATGCCCTCATTGTGGGAAGGATTGTCAATTTATATGATGGAAGCATTTTCGCTTGGTAGACCGATGATGCTTTCTGATATACCAAGTTTCCGAGAAGCTGTCGATGAGTGTGCATTAGAGGGAAGACCTTATCGCAGATGCGCATGGGGTTATTTGGTAAAAGTTGATGATCCAAGTGCTTATCGCGCGGCAATATTTGACTTCATTGAAAATAAGACCGAATGGGTTAAAATGCAAAAGTCCAGTCTTAAAATGGCTGAAAAATTTAATATCCAAACAACTGCTAGAAAATATATAGAGGCATATTCATCTTTAATGGATTAAGATGAACAATGTATTTGTGGAGGGATGGATATGCAAATAGCATCAAACATAGTGAGGGATGGATATGCAAATAGCATCAAACATAGTGGGGAGATGGATATGCAAATAGCACCAAACATAGTGGGGGATACGCCGCCCTAGTAGCCTTTTTATGGGTGTCAGTGGCTGTAGAGTATCAAGATGGAATTCATGCAGTCATTGTACGTATAGGAAATAAATATCTAAAGTTAAATATAATCGTACTGTGTGCTGTGTTTTATGTCGGCGTTTCGTGGCATGGATATTACAAACGACACGGAAGCGTATTATAGAACATATCAAAAAATTGCGTATAGTGGGTTTGCAGGTGAGACGCGAATGGAACGTGGATATGTAGCACTAAACTTGCTCTTATCTCGTGTTTTCCAAGAAAACATGGTGGGATTTCGTGTTCTTTTGTTCATAACAGCTGTATTTAGTTATTTGGCATTAGAACAATGGATTGAAAGACATGCAGCAACCTATGGGATATGTATTCTCGCATTTAATTTTCTCTCAAATCAAAGTATCATGTCAGCTATTCGTCAGTCAGTAGCGGTTGGCTTTATTTTGTGGGCATTGATGGATTGGGAGGATTTGAAAGGGTGGAAACGGTATATTGTATACATCTCTTTGATTATTGCTGCGATGTTTTTTCATAATACAGCAATAGTAGCTAGCGTATTACCACTATTATCTTCTCGGAAATATACGCGTAATACAACAGTGCTGATAATAATCGTGACGTTGATAATGACATCAACAAATCTTGTGAGCAGTATGATTTCGTTCATTGACCTTGGAAAAGGATATGTCACCGCTGAGATTGGTAACGCTGTAAATGTGGGTGTAGTGTCCTTATTGTATTTAGCTTTACTTTTGTTGAGATTGATTGCTGCCAATAGAAGCGGCTGTTGGTCCTCTGAAAGCAACAATACAGGAAATACTGCTTATAGTGATGATTTTTTATACATATTGCATAGCACTATCCTTGGCGATTACAGTGATGTCACTGCGTGCAGCAGGGATGAGCCGCCTTACTATGTATTTACAGCTTGTTGGTCTTCCATATGTTTCTAATATTATGAATCAAATAGAAGATCAAAGAATGGCTATTATTATAAAAGTTGTCTTTAGTGTAGTAATATGGGGTTATTCCGCTATAGTTTTAATTTATAAACTAGAATGGCAACATATTTGGCTATATCATTTTTAGTGGCAATAAAAACATGAAATAAGCAGTAATCCAGACATTATACTATAAAAGAAATGGAGAATTTAATGGTTAAATTGGATGTAAATAAAACTGCTTTTTTGGTAACGCTGCTTTTTATTCTTGCATCGCCGATAGAAAATATACTAAGAACTGAACAAGTTGTTTATGTTTTAGGAATTGCAATTCTCGTATTTTGCGTTATTCAGAGAAAGTATCTGTTACTCAACAATTCAAAATATATTGTTGTATTAATGGTATATATATTTTTAACTTGCTATTGGAGTGCAGAAAGACAGGCGTTTAATTCGTTGCTTGTCATCTATGCAGAATTGCTTTTTTTGTATTTGCAATTGCAATTTCCATACACAGAAAGTCAGTATAAGAAGATAAAAGTTGCGTTTTTGATACAAAACTGGATTCTACTTATTTTGTGCTTTACAAGTGGAAGCTATATGGACAGCAGATTTTGGCTAAAATCTGCTACGTCAGGGGCTGATCCTAACTACTTGTCAGGCTGGTTTGTTATACCGTTGTGCTTTGCAGTAGAGTTGTTGTTTTCCGAAAAAATAAAGAAAGTCTGGAAAATATTAATTACAGTTCAGGTTGTTTTGTCATTTTATTTTATTATGCAGACCGCATCCAAATCGGGCCTAATTACGAATGCATGCGTATTTGCAATTGCTACAATTTATACATTTCGAAGTATGATAAAGGAGCATCCGGGACGCGCGTTGGCAGTATTAGTGGCTTTTGCACTGGGTGTGATTATTGCAGTCAATAATATGCCCGCATATTTGGTGCAGCGTTTAACAAACGGAGATACAACAGGCACGGGAAGATTTCCAATGTGGGTTACGCTTGCTGAAACAATGTTGAATAATCCGATAAAGATGATTTTTGGATTTGGGACAAGTGCGGTTAAATACTATACCGGAACAGGGCTTGTATCGCATAATACATATCTTGATTTGCTTTTTAATGAGGGTCTAGTTGGCTTTATACCACTTGTGATTTATATAGGCAAATCGATACGAATCAAAATAAAAAAATGCCCATACACAGTAATAACTTTTCTGGGTATGTCAGTGTTGCTTTTGACATTGTCGGCATTTAATACGCGATTTTTCATGTTGCTTCTTTTCTTAATAGGAATGGATGTAACAGAGAATTTTGAATAATCCAAAAAATGAGAGGATACGTCAATAAATATATGGCTAAAGAAAAAAAGATTCTATTATCAACTCTACAGGTGACATTGATAACCTTGTTCGTTAAATTTTTGGGTCTGGTAAAACAATCAGTCCTTGCCGCATCTTGTGGTGCTACAATGGAAACAGATGCCTTTTTCATTGCGACAGGAACAATGGTTAACCTTAGCACGGTGATTTTTTCTGCCATATCAATTTCGCTCTTGACAATTCACACAAATGTCCTGATTAATGACGGCAGAAAAGAATCAAATGAACTCATTAATGCGGTTCTAAAATTTTTTATCCCGGTTGCCTTTGGATTGACGATAGTAGTCTATTTTGGTTCTTCAATTGTAGCGAAGATATTAGCTCCGGCATATCAAGGTGAAGAATTGAGATTGTTGTCTGAGTATATTAAAACAATGTCAATTTCATTTGTATTGTGGTGCTACTTCTTAACAATCAATGTGATCTTAGAAACAGATAAGCAATTCGTTCAAGGAAAAGGACAAGGTTTTTTTCAGAATGTGTTTTTGATTTTCGGCGCTTTAATCTTTTATCCTAGATATGGGATGAAAACACTTGTTTATGCTTTCCTTCTTTCTGGTTTGACACAGTGTATTTTAGTGACATGGTGTGCACGCGATAGATTTAAATTTGTTATTACGAAAAAAAAACCCAATAAATATGTTTGTTCTTTGATAAAAGTTGCATTCCCATTGCTCCTTGGAAATGCAATGTATGAGGTGAATACAATCGTTGATGGACAGGTAGCAACAAGTCTTGGGGCTGGAGGGGCATCAATCTTAAACTACGGAGCAACAATTAACGATATGGTTGTAGGCGTCATAGTAGCGTCAGTCTCAACGGTAATTTTTTCACATTTTAGTACATGGATTGCAAAAAATGAGATCAAAGAAGTCGAAATTAATCTGAAGAGGGTATTGGAAATACTTACATTACTGTTATTTCCAATAATGGTAATGTGTATTGTTGCTGGAGATAAAATTGTAGAAATTTTTTATGGTCGTGGTAATTTTGGTGAAAGAGAGATATGGATGACATATGGTGTTGTCATTGGCTATGCAGTCGGATTTGTGTTCCAAGCGACAAGATCCAATCTTGTAAAAGTGTATTATGCGTTTCAAGATTCAAAAACACCGATGATCAATGGAATGCTTGCTATTGTATTAAATATAATACTTAGCATAACATTATCTAAATTTATTGGTGTTGCAGGGGTAGCACTAGCGACAAGTATATCGATGCTGTTCGTTACAGCTTTGCTTTTTGTCGGAGTAAAGAAATATCTGCCGTCCTTTACGCTAAGAGAAAGTTGTAAAGAACTCTTCAAAGGTGTTATGGCAGCATGTATAACCACCATAGGTGCTTTTGCTTTAAAAAGTATCCTTTCAGTTGGCTTAATGATAACATTTTTGATTATTGGCTTTTTTGTGGTAACCATATATGCAATACTTCTCTTCCTTTTCAAATCGGACAATTTAGAGTGGCTTTGGAAAGGTATGTGTCGAAAAATCAAAGGAGAATAATCTAATGTCAGTTAAAGCATTGTATAAAGAGATTCGTTTCACATTGAGAGATTTAATATATAATAGCCGATGCAGGAAGAAGCTTTTAAATAATGACTTTTCTCTGATCACATGTGATTGCACGGGCGGCTGTGTTGCGAAAGACTTGAAAGTGCGGATGAATTCACCAACGAGAAATTTTTATTTTAATGCGGATGATTATATTAAGTTTTGCAAGAATTTGGATTACTATCTATCACTTACGCCGGAACCATATGCTGGGGATTATTCAGGGGGAGGATCAGAGTATTTAATGGCATCTCTTGGCGATTTGAAGATGTTCCTAGTTCATTACCCAAGTGTTGAGCAGTGTCAAAAGGAATGGATTCGACGCCGTGATAGAGTAAATAAGAAAAACATGTTCTTTGTGATGAATGATCGTAACTATTGCACTGAAGAGGATATAAAGGCTTTTGATGCGCTTCCATATGATAATAAAGTCTGCTTTACACATGTCAGATATCCACAGTATAAATCCACATATTATATTTCGGGAAGTGAAAAAGACAATTATCTAAAAAGTGTTATGAATTATGTACATCAGTGGTGGATTAAAAGATATTATGATCAATTTGACTTTGTAACATGGCTTAATAATGGCGGTTCGAATTGGACAAAAAGCGTTTGACAGGAGACCAAGAGTGAAAAATAGAGTTAATTTTGAGACGCACTTAAATAAAGGGTCGTAAGTCCCCGAGTTAAAAAGAATATATAGCCGAATATTGGTTATTAGTTATCGTTGCATCTAACTAATTGGCTGGTATCGTATCATCTGGATTCAAGATACGCAAAAACATTTTTATCATTAAGTACAACACGTTCATTGCGTAAACGTCAAATCCTGCGCCTTGGCTAATTGATCTATTTATGCCACACTCTAAATGACACGAAAAAACTATTAGTTTTTTAGAGGAGGCTAAAGCGCATGGACCAATTAACTCACACTGTCCGCAGGTCGAACTGGATAAACATTATCCGACAGTGCCAGGACAGGCCGGCAGACACTACGGCAAAGAAGTGGCTTGCTGAAAACGATATTTCTGAAAAATCTTACTATTACTGGCTCCGAAAGATACGCCGGGAAGTCACCAACCCGTCTGACCTCTCTTTTGTAGAAATCCCGGTAAAAACTACTCTGGACACAGCACCGGTGCCAACCGTCCCGGCAACACTGACTCCGGTTGCAGTGATCAGATCAGGCCGCCTGACGCTGGAATTATCAAACGATATTTCAGAGTCCCTGCTTTGCAGGCTGTTGCAGGAGGTGCTTCTGAATATTCCAGATGGTTTTACATCAGCTGTCCGGTGATATGGAAATTACTTTTTAGATCCGCTTTTGTGCATACCAAATCATAATTTCTGTTGAGACATTTGTAAAGGCTGCTACACACCGCAGATGCGGCAAGGTCTTGACAAATATCCCAACAAAAATGGATAAGTCATCAAGCACAAAATAGGCGATTTCCGAGTATCGGAACTCTGATTTCCAAATTTCCGGAAGTGCGATTTCATCGCACAAGAATATTCAGCTTCATGCTTGAAGATGCTGCCGGTATCCGCAGAGTCGTGATTGCCTGCGGATATGTGCAAAGGAATCGATGGGCTGTCCATGATCATCGGAGACAGATACCATCAGAATCCTTTTGAAAAGGGAACTTTATTTCTCTGTTGTGGCAGACGGTCCGACCGCATCAAGGGACTTCTATGGATGGGAGATGGTTTCCTTCAGTTTTACAAGCCTATCTTGGCTAAAGCATATAATCGTCAATTCACTCTTTGGAGGAGGAAAAGCTATAATGGGAAAATATTTTGGAACTGATGGCTTTCGTGGTGAGGCTGGAATCACTCTGACTGCTGACCATGCCTATAAGGTTGGTCGTTTTCTGGGTTGGTATTACAACGCTCTGCGCGAGCGTAACGGCAACAATGAGCCTGCCCGTATCGTCATCGGTAAGGATACCCGCCGCAGCTCCTATATGTTCGAGTATAGTCTGGTTGCAGGCCTGACCGCTTCCGGTGCAGATGCCTATCTGCTCCACGTCACCACTACGCCCAGTGTTGCCTACATTGCCCGGGTGGATGATTTTGATTGCGGCATCATGATCTCTGCCAGCCATAACCCCTACTACGACAACGGCATCAAGCTGATCGATTGCTACGGCGAAAAAATGCCTGAGGAAACTCTGCTGCTGGTAGAGGACTACATTGACGGCAAACTCCATGTGTTTGATAAGGACTGGCCGGAGCTGCCTTTTGCTCACCGGGAGCATATCGGCTGCACGGTGGACTATGTGGCAGGCCGTAATCGCTATATGGGATACCTGATCTCTCTCGGTATCTACTCCTTCAAGGGCGTGAAGGTTGGTCTGGACTGTGCCAACGGCTCTAGCTGGAACATCGCCAAGTCTGTGTTTGATGCGCTGGGCGCAGATACCTATGTCATCAATGCACAGCCCAACGGCACCAACATCAACAACAATGCTGGCTCTACCCATATCGAGGGCCTGCAAAAGTTTGTAGTGGAGAAGGGTCTGGATATTGGTTTCGCTTATGACGGAGATGCTGACCGTTGCCTGTGTGTAGATGAAAAGGGTAACGTGATCACTGGTGACCACATTCTGTACATCTACGGCTGCTATATGAAGGAGCGCGGAAAACTCCTGACCAACACTGTGGTCACTACCGTCATGTCCAATTTTGGTCTGTACAAGGCTTTTGATGAGCAGGGTATCGGCTATGCTAAAACG